>Ga0070751_1000148_pt1 | contig 52624 bp, 70 predicted proteins | sample VirMetDEL_Aug_28_FD_78514 | JGI IMG/M metagenome (GOLD analysis project Ga0070751, IMG submission 78514) | Aqueous microbial communities from the Delaware River and Bay under freshwater to marine salinity gradient to study organic matter... | ecosystem: Environmental > Aquatic > Marine > Coastal...
CAACAATTACGTTAAGTAATACGCCAACATCTACACCGACTCAAACAGTGACTAGTACACCTACAGTTACTTCAACACCTACTCAAACTGTAACTAGTACGCCGACAGTAACTGCAACTAACACTAGTACACCTGGTTCAACACCAACAAATACTCCGACAATTACGTTAAGTAATACGCCAACATCTACACCTACTCAAACAATAACATCTACTCCAACTCAAACTGTAACTAGTACGCCAACAGTAACTGCAACTAACACTAGTACACCTGGTTCAACACCAACAGCCACATTGACTTTAACGCCAACAAATACGGTTACTAATACACCAACACTTACAGTATCAAATACTGCAACATCAACACCTACACCAACAATTACTGCGACTAACACTAGTACACCTGGTTCAACACCAACAGCCACATTGACTTTAACGCCAACAAATACGGTTACTGTGACAAATACTCCGAGTATTAGTGTGGGTACGCCGACACCAACACCTACATCTATATTGTGTCCAACATCGTATTGTGTTAATATTGGAATTGATGCGTATTCCGGTTATAATGGTACATATACATTTGCTGGTTCATATTCGGGTGACATATATTATGAATTGACGGTATCAGGACCATATATTTTTAATAATGGTGATAAGTGGTGTTTATCTGATACGTTGGGTGGATCTTGTATTTTATTTGGAAGAACACCGTGTGAGAGTGTTTGTCCTGATTTGGATGAGACTTTTGTTACAGTTGGTATATGTCCAACACCAACCCCAACACCGACACCTACGTTAACTGCGACGGTAACCCCTACTCCGACATCAGGGTTTACTACTACGCCTACTCCAACGTCAACGCCTACTTTAACGACAACAGGTGGTTTAACTCCGACACCTACGATTACATCCACACCCACACCTACGGATGTTTGTGGTGGAGTGAGTGCTGATATTGTATTAAGTGCAAAGACTTCTGCGACACCAACACCGACACCTACAATGACTCCAAGTCCAGGTTCGGTAACTAATATTTCAAGTCAGGCAAATTATGTAATTGATTCAGGATATTTTGATTGTGGTGATGTTGCGGAGTTTGTTGATTGTGTTTCTGATCAGATTTATTATATTAACAAGCCGATATTGTTAAGTGGATCACCATTAAATACTGGTACCACAATTTATGCTGAGATTAATGGTTTATTGGTTTGTGCTGATTATATTCAAGATATTTCGGGTGCGGCAACTGACATTTTAACTAATATTGTGGATGTGTATTCTGCTTGTACTGCTTGTACCGCTTCGTTCCCGCTTACTCCAACACCTACGCCAACATCTACAGTTACGGCAACTCCGACGCCGACACCTACGCCAACAAATATTGCTGATTATCTATTTGTATTCACATCTTGTACAAATACAACAATGATTATTCAACAAGTACCTGTTTATGGTGCAACGGTGGGTGACGTGGTTCAAGGATCTGATGGTTTGTGTTATACTTATATCGGTCAATACCCGAATAATTATCACGCACCTTCAGGATTTGTGGTTAATAATTATCAAAATTATTTTGGAACGGTTGATCAGATATTTAATGATTGTAACAGTTGTTTAACGAGTGAATATAATTCAATAGGATCATCTTTCTTTAGTGTTAGACCGAGTGAGGCGAGCATTTGTTCGGCATATTCAGGTTCACCTTCAGGTAGTACTAACTATTATACAACGGTGAGTGAGTCCGTATTTTATGGTTGTCCATTGGGTTATGTAGTTTATCAGTTTAGTTCGGTATTTGGGTTTACTCCAGTACCTGCTGGATTTATTGTTCAAGATAGTAATGGTAACTACGGTGGATGTTGGATTGAAATCGGATCGGGTGGTGTTGTAATTGATTTTGGAAGCTGTTCGGGCATAAACTGTAACGGAGTGGGAACAAGTTGTTGATATGGCACAAGAAGTAATAATACAAGGTTTATCAGGAACACCTGATTTTGATGTTTGGATCTGTGATGACGTAACATCAGGTGCGACCTGTTTATATGTTACAACCATCACAAGTGCACCATATACATTTGATCTACCAAGCCAATACGAAGGTACAACCTTCTGTATAAAAATTGTTGATGATACAGGATGTGAAGTGTTTAGGTGTTTTTATCCAACCGTTCCATCACCAACTCCGACATCAACACCTACTCCAACACCGACTAGCTAATGGCACAGATATCAGGAAATACTTGCTCAATTTTAACCATTTTTCCGATGGGGGTGTTATGTAATCCTACTAATGCGACCAGTTTGGTTACCTCTGATGGTTCCATAAGTTTAAACATTAGTGGTGGTACGGGACCTTATAGTATTAATTGGGTTCAGGGTAATGTGGAACTTGCAAGTACTCAAACTATAAATAATTTATCACCTGGTGTTTATGAAGCGACTGTGACGGATTTTTATGGGGATTTTCAAGTTACAATAGATTGTGAAGTTGGAACCAATTTTGATATTGTTGGGAAATTTGAGAATTGTGATAACCCTGCTGATATTGTTTATGTATCAGGTACTACTGGTTTAACATTGCCGAGGGTAGTTCGTTTTATTTCATTACCTGAAGATTGTTATACGTATTTGGGTCAGGTATCTTCAACAGGACAGACATTGTCGGCATTAACCATTGATTCAACATATAGAAATTGCCAGACTTGTGAGGATACCAGACCTCAACCAACGCCAACTCCTACGCCACAACCTACAACATTGTGTTTAACTGATAATTTCTCAGTTAGTTATGAATTTACTTTATCTGGTACAGATGTGAACGGTAATTATGTTTGGGAAAATGTTTCGGATTCATTGATAATGTCATTCAACACAGGTCAATCACGTTGGCAAATACAAAATTGGGCAAATGTTGGATCGGGTCAGATGATACAAATAACAAATAGTGTAGTTCCTCTTGGTGATTGGGTTAATGCGGGTGTTGGATCAAGATTGGAATGGTCGGTTTATTCAGGTCCTTGTTCTAGTATTGAATTATCATTAAGTGTTAATGTGTCACCTGAAACTTGTCCTGGTGATCAGGATGGTCTTGCAATTATAACGGGTAGTGGTGGTGTTCCACCTTATCAATATAGAATTGTTAATTTTGGAACATATCCTGCGTATTCTTATTCAACTACATTTGTTGGTTTAACTGCGGGTAATTATGTTGCTCAGATTAGAGATTATAACTCAAATGTTGCATCGGTATCATTTACGGTTGGAAATAATTGTGTATCACCACAAGTTAGTCCAACACCTACTCCTACACCACCACAGTGTATTGAGTATTATGCAGAGAGAAGAATAGATCCATATGGTCCAACAGGTTCATATGTTGCATTAATTGATTATATTGATTGTAACGGTGTTCCACAACAAGCCACATTGGCATCAAACAGTTCAACTACGTTCTGTTCCATTACCACACCTGTGGTGGTTTATGACCCATTAGGTGAAGTAAGTTTGGGACCAACAGGTTTGTGTCCATAAAAAAAGAAAAAGAATATTTATAAAGGATGGCATATGTAATTAAAAATACGGCAGGATTAATTAACAGCAAACTAACGGATGCGGCAAGAAAGAAGATTTCTGAAGGAAGTTTCAATATCAGTTATTTTCAAGTCGGTGACTCTGAGGTTTGTTATGATTGTATTTCAGGTGCAGATTTATCAACTGGAATGGTATTGGATGCCGAATTCAATGCACAAAATCTCGCACCACTTCCTGAAAAAAATAAGGGTCATATAAAATATCCTTTATATGTTAATACACAGAGCACCAATACTTTTGGTATTCCTGTTAAAAGTCCTTATATTGATGAGATTTATAACACAGCGGCACCTCTTGGATTTTTCACAGGTAATACAGGTGGAACTATTAGTTGGACTGCATTTACAAGTTCAGCATATACGGTAAATCCAAATTTCGTTGCTGATATTTCATCTTTATCATCAGGTAATACATTGGTTCTAAGTGCGAGTGTATTAAATGCCTCAGTATCAGGAAATGTAATACCTGATCAATTTGTTACGTTATATTTCGGTAATTCAGGTTCGGTTGCACCGATCGCAGGTAATTTTCCTGTTCTTACATATAAAGTTGTAAGTGTAACTGGTGACACATCAGGTAATACAGGTACGGTCACTATTGAGTTAGATAGAGATCTTCCTGATTTCAGTTCAATGAGTTTTAGTGGGGATGCGAGAGCGTTGTTTTACCCAACAGGTATGACTGCATTATATGATAGCACCACACCTGAGTTTTATTGGGATCAAGATGCGATTAACTTTGAAAGTAATTGTGATATTTCGCAGTCATTTGTTAAGATTTGGAATATGAATATTCCGTGGACAGAGAATCCTGCTGGGTTATTTGACACGATCAATCAGGGAATAGAATTTTTTGGATCATCAGGGTATTGCGGTACCAAAGAATATTTGGGTTATAATTCAACAGGACAAACTGATAGTGGTGGAACATATTATTATAATTCGTTAAGTAATAAAGTGGACGTTGAGCCTAAGGATCAAAAAGCAATTGCTATTGTGCATTATACCAATCAAGCGATTGATAATTTTTATGGTGAAAAGTTTGCATTGAAGCCTTATGATGTGAATGATCCGGGTGCGACAGGTCAAGCAAGGAACTTTAAAGTGTCAATTCCGTGGTTGATGTGGCACAAATCCACAGGTGCGACTATGGGTGAGATCTTTTATGTTGATCCTCCTGGTTTTGATTCGTTAAACTTATTCCAAGTTCATCATATGGAATCTGTACCAAATTTGAATATGAATAATCCGGGTTTGAGATATTATCATTTATGGGATACTAATCCTAACATAAATGGAATACCAAACCGTGTGGGTAAAGTTTGGCCGGATCTTAAAATTATTACTTTTGATGATGATGAAATAGTTGCGGCATTAAGTAACAAATCAAACCGTAATTGGACATTACCTGCACCTGATTTGGGTCTGGTACCACCTAATACTTGTGATACATCAGGTAACGGAGTTGGTTTATTAAGTGGAAGTACTGATTGTTTATGGTTGAGTTATAGATTCAATAATTCGGCATTTACACAATCATTACATTGTAATTATTATACTCAAATTTGTGGTAACAATCCTGATTGTCCACCTGATACAGCAGATGTTAGAATTTCATTTGGTAATGAATTTCCATTTTTGCAACACGATTTAAGTTCAGGTCCGAGTGGTTTTTCTGCAAATGAAATGGTATTATTGGTTCAAAAGGTAACTGGTGACACTCGTCCTGATCCATCACAATGGTTGGAGATTGATGTTACAAATCAGATTTCTGGTGGATCAATTAATAATCAGATCACATCTTCGGGTATTACGGGAACCAATATATTATTAACCCACGATATGTACACAGGTGCAACAACCACATATCGTTTGGACAACTACATTAATTTACCTGTATTAAATCAAACAGGTGTCACCTTAAACTTTGGTGACGAATATTATTTTTATGGAAACATTGAATCTGATATTCAGGCGACAATTTATGTGATGAATTATTTATGTAATTTGGGTGATAAGCAATTTATGACATCATCTAACCCCACGTGGTCCACATCACAAAATCCGTATGTTACAGAGGTTGGTCTTTACGATTCCAACAAAGATCTTATGATTATTAGTAAAATACAGTCACCTGAAAAGAGACAAGGGATACAGCAATATTCCATAAAGATTGATATGTAAAACAGTTTATGTCAAAAGAAAGTTTGAAGAGCACACCCAAAGTGTTAGGTTTGGATGTGTCAACCAAAACTATTGGTTGGGCGTTGTTTGATAGACAAACACAAAAATTATTGGAATTAACACATTTTTCACCTGTTATAAAACCTAAACCCGAAGATAAAGTTGAAGAACTTTTATTGAAGGTGGAGGCTTTTGAAGAGAAGTTAATCAATTATAAAGATTTAGGTATTACCAAAGTTATTATTGAGGAACCGTTATTAAATTCAAACAATGTTTGGACGGTTGGTACGCTATTGAGGTACAATTCAATGATAACAAAATCAATTTTTGATGTTTTGGGGCTTGTCCCTAATTTTATTTCTACTTATAATTCAAGAAAGTACGCGTGGCCAGACTTGGTCGGTGAAAATGATAAGGGGAGAAATGTATTGTTTGGTGGAATGCCAAAAGACATTGATAAGAAAGAGGTTATTTGGAAAAAAGTATCAAATGCCGAACCCCAAATCACGTGGTTATATACTCGTAACAATACGTTAAAGAAGGAGTGTTACGATCAGGCGGATGCGTATACTTGTGTTCTCGGTTATATGAGAATGAATGGTGATTGGTAACGAATTTTTAACTTATAAAAAATACAATTCAAATTGGAAGAAACTATTTATGGGGAACAGAAAAGTTCCACAATGAAACTCCAAAGTCGTGCATTGCTCGTTGATTTGCTCCAAGGTATATTTGGTGATGAGAAGATGCATAATGATTTAAGGTGTCAGATATCTTTTGATTGTCCGGTATGTTCTCACGACATTAAGGGTTTGGATCACGGGGACGGGAAAGGTAATTTGGAGGTCAATTATTATCAGCAGGTATATAAGTGTTGGTCGTGTGGTGAGACTCACGGTACTCACGGTCATTTGGGTAAGTTAATTGATCTTTATGGGTCCAAAAGTGATCGCAAGACTTATGAGTTAATTCGTCCTGATGATTTTGATCGTTCGCAGAAGAAGTATAAGGTATTAAGGTTGCCTGATCAATATCGCAAGTTTGATGAGATTAACAATGTGTATCCACCAAAGAGGAAAGCTTTAAATTATTTAAGGGACAGGGGTGTTACCCAAGAGATCATTGATAAGTATGACATTGGATTTGCGTTGGATGGTGAATATGCGGGTCGTGTTATTGTTCCTTCTTATAATGTGGAAGGTGATCTTAATTATTTTGTTACTCGTTCGGTAAATCCGAGAGAAAGGATAAAGTATAAAAATCCTGAAGCACCAAAGGAGACATTGATATTCAATGAGTCCAGAATTGATTGGACGAAAGACATTTGGATTGTTGAGGGGGTATTTGATAGTTTCTTTGTGGACAATTCCATTCCGTTGTTGGGTAAGTTTTTCAATGATAAATTATGGGAGAAAGTTTATGATGAAGCGCAAGCGAACATTATAATTTGTTTGGATCCTGATGCGTGGGAAGATGCTAAAAAGATTTATTTTAAATTGTCTGGTGGTAAGTTATATGGACGAATTAAGATTGTTAAATTGCCTGACGGAAAGGATTTGGGTGATTTAAGGGGTGAGGTGTTGGACGAATATTTTGTTGATTTGGAAAAATAGTATTTTCAGAATATTTATTATTGATGAAAAACTTATTTCTAATATTATTTTTATTTATTTCTTCTTTGTCTTTTTCTCAAGAGATGATGTCAGTAACACCGTGGATACCTTCGGATCAAGAGGGTAAGGGTGATTACGGTAAAGGTTTGTTTTGGTATCGGTTATATAGGAGTGTAGGTCCGGTAGATGGTGTTAATTACAAATATTCGGTTAGTTTTATTTCAAACTCATATTATGATGATTATAAAGGTGAGCCTTATCGCACAAAAACATTTTTGCCCAATGTGGTAATTACGGAATATGGATTTCCGGTTATCAATGAATTATATGGTTCATATGATTTTTGGATTATTTTCTTGGGTGATTTGGAAAATGGAATTGGATTTGAGGGTGCGGTCTTTTATTCACCCATAACGGACACCAATGCGTTTACTATGTATTGGGTTGATGTAATACCTTATTAATATGGGTGGAGATGTTATAATAGAAGGAATTTCAGGTGATTCAATTGTTAAAATAAAATTAAAAAGCCTTTTGATTTTTTTGGTTTCAATTTTTACGTTTATGGGAACGGTTGCTGGTTGGTTGATGAGTGATTATTCCAAAAAAATTGAATCTACTCAAACCAAAGTGGAAAAAATGGATGAAAAAATTGATAAAATATCTTTGGATGTCCAATATATTCGTGGTCAGTTAAAAGAAATGAGTCGCCCTTCTGAAAGTGAATCTACAAATATTCACCCACCGTTAAGTACTGCTCCACCAGAAAATTGATTTTTTATATTTTTATTCTTATATTAGTTCAAAATACATTTTATGGACTTAAATAAGATTGCGTTATCCATCCGTGAGGTTATGGAAGAGCAAAAAGAAAAATTGGGTTTGAGATTTATTGAAGAGACTCACACCTATTATATGAAAGACAAAAATGGAATGGTCCGTGATGATTGGCCATCTGTATCCAAAATATTAAAAAATTTCTATGAAGCTTTCCCTGCTGAGGATATTGCATATAAAATGGCACAGGGTGATGAGTTAAGAATGCAAGAGATATTGCAAGAGTGGAAAAATAAAGGTACGTATGCAACCAATGTGGGATCACGTACACACTTTTATTTGGAGAAAAATTTGGTTGATAAAAACGGAAATTACAAAGATGTCCGTGAGCCAATATTTGAATGTGATTTGGAGCAAGAGTTGAAAAGTAACTCAATGATTAAGGCAGGTGATAAGTTCATTAAGTTGATGGAAGAGAGAGGTGCGGTGTTATTGGATACTGAGATGGTATTGGGTCACCCTGAATTGGGTTATACGGGTCAGCCTGATAAAGTTTGGTTAATAATGAATGCCAAACAGGATGGTTATGGTCTGGTAATAACAGATTGGAAGACGAACAAAGAGAAGAATTTCAGAACCAATAAATTCACAAAACCTCTGTTACCACCGTTTCAAGAATATCCTGATACGGCATTAGGTCATTACTATTTACAGTTACCATTTTATGCGAGATTATTAACAAAGATGTTGGAGGGAACTGAGTTTGAAAATTTAAGACTACTCGGTGGAATTATTGTATTGTTAAAAGAGAATTCCGACTTTGAAGAGTTCCGTATTCCTAAACCTATCATTGACACCATTTTTGAAATGGATATGTCTGACTACATTAACATTTTAAATGAATATAAATAATGGAACAAAACAATTTACAGATTGATATCAGAGAACATCCCACGGTCACTTGTGACGAATGTGGTTCGCTTCAGTTTGTGGAAACAACATTTATTAAGAAGATAAGCAAGTTTGTTACAGGTTCATCATCAGATGAATATGTTCCGATCAAGACTTATGCGTGCAAAAGTTGTGGGCACATAAACGATGAATTTAATATTTTGGAGCAATGACAAACAAAGAATTTGTAATGTGGTTGGGGGGTTATTTGGATGCGGTAAAGGAAGACGGAGTGTCTCCCAACGGTGTTCAAGTCATCTTAAAAAAAATGGAGGAGATAAGGAATGTATCAGAAATAATACCATTAACTCCACCTTCAGAGTATAGACCAGAAAAAAGAGAATTTCCTGGTCATCCACCAGAAATATATTGTTAAGATATGATAAAAAAGATAGTACATTTTTCAGATTTACATTTAAGGTTATATAAGGATCACGATTTGTATCGTGATATTTTAACGGATATGATCGGTCAGTTTGGTGAGATCAAACCTGATCGCATTGTTTTTACCGGTGATTTGGTGCATTCAAAGAATAACTTAACACCTGAGTTGATTGAGATGGTCAGTTGGTTATTAACCGAATTAACTAAGATTGCACCTGTGGTGTTAATACCTGGTAACCACGACTTTTTAAATTCCAACTTGGAACGTTTGGATGCCTTAACTCCGATTATTAAATCATTAAATAATGATAAAATTATTTATTACAGGGATCGGGGGATTTATGAAGATGAGAACATAAGTTGGTGTGTATATTCACAATTTCAAGGGAACTTGCCACCAGAAATAACTGATGCAAAAGGTTATAAGATTGGATTATTCCACGACCCCGTTCAGGGATTGACCACCGATTTGGGTTATGACTTTGGGGATCACGCATATGATATTGAGAAGTTCAAAGGTTTGGATGTATTGTTATGTGGTGATATTCATAAGCGTCACACCTTTAAGATTCCAAACAAAAAGCAAGGGATAATGATTGGTTCCACCATTCAACAGAACTTTGGTGAGAATGTGAAAAAGCATGGATTTGGAATTTATGATATTGAAAAAGAAAAATACACCTTTGTGGATTTGATAAACCCCCGTCCTTTTTTAAAGTTTAAGATTACCGGTATTGAGGATTTGGAAAAAGGAAAAGAAAAACTGATCAATGCTTAAGTTAACTAGTAAAGAAAAAAAGGATATTGAATCTTTTTGCAAGTTGAATGACTTGGAATTTGAAGATTTTTTAAAGCAATGTTTTGATAAGGGGTATCACATTGAGAAATACGGGTTATTGGATGGTACGGTATCTGAGCCTCAGGTAATTGAAAAGGAGGTTATTAAGGAGATCATCAAGGAGGTTGAGGTTCCGGTTGAGGTGGAGAAAATTGTGGAGAAGGAGGTGATAAAGGAGGTTACTGTGGAAGTGCCTGTGGAAGTCACTGTGGAAAAAGAGGTGATAAAAGAGGTTGAGGTTCCGGTTGAGGTGGAAAAGATCGTGGAGAAGGAGATTATTAAAGAAGTTGAGAACACCGAGAAGATTGATGAATTGAATGAAAAGGTCAAACAGTTGGAAAAGGAATTAAAGAAAAAACCAAAGACGGTCACCAAAGAAGTTGAGGTGGTGGTTGAGAAGGAAGTTTATATTACCGATGATGAACAGGTAAATGAACTCGGTGATAAGATTGCGAAGTTGGAAAAGTCAAATAAAACTTACAGTACCAAACTGAAAAAAGCGAACACCGAGAACAAAGAGATGATCAAAGAATTGGAAGAGTTAAATAAAAAGTTGGAAGAAAAACCAACTGAGGTCATTAAAGAGGTGGAAGTTGAAAAAATTATTGAAAAAGAAATACCTGTTGAGGTGATCAAAGAAGTTGAGGTTGAGAAGATTGTGGAAAAAGAAATCATCAAAGAAGTCAAAGTGGATAACAAAGAAAAAATAACCAAACTTCAATCCACGTTGCAAGATCTTCAAAAACAGTTAAGAGAAAAAGAAAATGAAATTGAAAAGTTATTGACTAATATTGAAGAATTGAATAGTATTAAAGGACCGATTAAAGCACAATTTATGAGGTCATCAAACATTAATGATAATTTATATAAGTAATGGAATATCTAATTTGGTTTATCTTGTCCTATGGACTGATGAACATTATGGTTTATGGTAGTATTTTTGAAGGATTGAGAAATTTCTTCTTGGTTTGGGGTGAGAGTAAGGCTCCGATGAACTTTCTTGGAAGGTTTATAAGCGGAATCTTGGGATGTCCGATGTGTTTTTCCACCTGGGGAGGGTTTTTTCTTGGTCTGGCGATATTTTCTCCTACCCATCAGTTATATGGGTTGCCAATTGAAATAAGTTGGTTCTTTGACGGAATATTGAGTTCTGGTGCGGTGTGGGCAATCAACTCCGTGATTGAGTGGTACGAGAAAAATTAAAACCACTTATTTCTTTTGAAGTAAGTGAACATCACACCGATGGTCAATAAGGTTAAACTTGCAAATACCCAAAAACCATCATCACCTGTTAATAAGGGAACATCATCAAAGTTCATGCCCCACATTCCCGTATAAAAGGATAGGGGCAAGAATATGGTGGACCATATGGTTAAAAGGTTCAGGCGATGGTTTAATTTTTTGTTTTGTTCTTTGTTGTATGAATCATCAAGGGAGTCAATCAGTTGGATCAGGGTATCTATTTCTTTATCTTCTGGATTATCAAGTTTATAATATAACATTTTTGATTTTAACCGATAGATCATATTTTCGTCAAAGTCAGAATTGCTATTTAAACAATGTTCAATTTTTTTGAGTTCCAGTTTGTAGTAATTTATTTTTTCCATAGGTCTAAAATCCATAACAGTCCTTCAATTCCATACATAATTCCAACCATAATTACGCCATAATGTGTATACCCGTTGTTGACTCCTTCATTAAAATCTTGTATTATTGACGGTATAGTAGAAACAACTATGGAGATTGAGAACAAAATCTTAATCAGTTTATGTTCCAGTATTTTTGTAAGGGTTTCTCTCATGTTTTATAAATATAAATAAATTAAAATTATGCCAAAATCCAGATTACGTGGTGGAGCGAAGGCTCACCGCAAACGAGTTCAACAACGAAATGAAACGATGGTTTATCGTCAGCGTCAATTCCAATACCAATACCAAGCTGAGTTGGAGCGACAAATGGAAAAATTGAAAGCAGAATATTCAGGGTTAACTGAAACTGATGAGGTAACCACGGATCAACCGTTGGATATCAAATTATAATAAACCGATGGATTTATTCAATCCGCCAAAAATATTCAATTATCAACATATGGATCACGATTTAAACGTTGAACAATTCACCAATCCTTATATCCAAGTGGTATGGGAAGATACGGCTGAGAACTTCACGCAAGAAAGGTTAAAGAGGGTCAGAGCATACTTTGAGAAGAAATATAACTCAAAGAATGTAAATGTGGTGACTCGCGTTAAAACTGAAGAACAAGAAGTTCAATCGGTGGATGTATCAACAGATATTTTGGATGTTAACTTCCAACGGGAGTTAATGGAAAAATACCTGAAGAACAATTCATATGATGAATATTTTGATGATATTTTGGATTTGGATAAAACCGTTGAAGATAAAATTGCATCAGAAAAAACGGATATTACTCCGTTTAAAAAGTGGTACATCAAAAAGATTAAGTTTGATAACTTTTTATCTTTTGGAGATAACCAAGAATTGAATTTTGATGAGGTTGACGGGATTTGTGCCGTGGAATCAAACCCTCCAAACTTTGGTGGAAAAACTGTTCTCACTGTTGATCTATTGTTGTTTTTATTTTTTAACACCACAACCAAAACGAATAAAGCAGAAGAAATCTTTAATAGATTTAGAGACAAAGATAAGGTTAGAGTTGAAGGTGAAATAAAAATTGATGGTGAGAACTATATTCTTATTCGGGAAGTGAACCGAAAAAAGAAAAGAAATGGTGACGGATATACCGTATCCACCAGTTTGGACTTTTATAAAAAACTAGCCGATGGTAGTTTGATTAACTTCACAGGTGAACAAAGAAGGGAAACAGAAGAATTTATTAAAAGATCCATCGGTGAGATGGATGACTTTTTGATGACCATTCTGACCACGGCAAGAAATCTTGAAGACCTCATTGATTCAAAACCAACCGCAAGGGGTGCAGTTTTATCCAGATTTTTGGGGTTGGATTCATTAAAATTAAAAGAAGAATCCGCCAAAGAGTTATATTCAACATTTTCTAAATCAATGTTATCCAACATATATAATGTGGAAACATTAAAACAAGAAATTGAAGATCTTAAAGAATCAATTGGAATATTCCAAAAGATTATTTCAGATAACCAAACAAATATCCAAGAAGTTGATGATAGGATTGAGAAGGGTCAGAATTACCGTGATGACATTATAAAAAAGAAAAATGATGTGGATGAAGAGTTGTTGAGGGTCAAACCTGATGAACTTGAAGCTGAGATCAGATCATATAATCTTAAAATCAAAAACAACTTAAACGAGATCAAAGAGATCAAAGTGGTTGAACCATCATCTTATTATCACGAGGATCAGCATGATATCATCAAAGAAAATTTATCTGATGAAAAAGTAAAAGTTGGAACCTTAACTTCCAAAAAAGAAGATATTGAAGAAGAATTAAAAGAATTTGAGCATGGGTTAAAGTGCCAATATTGCGGAATTGAGTTGAGCAGTTCAGATTATTCTGAAAGGAGAAAAAATGAATTGGAGCAAATCATAAAAGACATTGCGGAATCCAACAAGTTAATTAAAAAATATACCAAAGAAGAGCAATCTTATGTGGACCTGAAAAAAGAATTTGATCAATACGAGAGAAACAAATTGATCAAAGAGAACATTGAGATTCAGATGGAATCCAATGAATTAAAGAAAGGTCAGGTGGAAGACAAATTGAAAAGATACCGAGAGGATCAGAAGAAACTTGAGGAGAACAATAAGATTGATGAATTATTAATCAAAGCGGATCTTCGTTTATCCGATCTTAAAAAAGAAAGGGAAGGTTATGTCTTAAAGATTAATGACCACAAAAATAAGATTGATAAATGCAATGAGAAGATTGAGGATAACGAAAATAAGATTGTTAAAATAAATGAAGAGTTTGAAAAAGAAAAAATCTTCAAAATCTATATTGAGTTGTTCGGAAAGAAAGGAATCTCAAAGATGATTATGAGACAGATGACACCGGTAATCAACCAAGAACTTCAAAGGTTATTGAGCGATTCCGCAGAATTCAGACTTGAAATCAGAATATCAGAAAAAGATGAAGTTGAGTTTTGGATGGTGGATAACAATACCGGAATTGAGAAGTTAATGGCGTCAGGATCTGGATATGAACGAACCATTGCATCACTTGCATTACGATCCGTGCTAAGCAAAATATGTTCATTACCAAAACCAAACGTGGTCGTATTTGATGAGGTGTTTGGAAAAGTATCAAACGAAAATATTGAGATGGTTGCGGAGTTTTTCCACAAAATCAAGGATTACTTTGAGAAAATATTTCTTATAACCCATAATCCTAGTGTGACCCAGTTCGCTGATAGCGTAGTGAAAATTGAGAAAACGAACAATGTTTCTCAGGTGAAACAATAAGAATATTACCTGACAAAGCTGACAAAATATATGAAAAAGTCAGCGTATTACCTGATAATTTAATCCTTCTTATATAAGAAAGTAGTCCGAGTAATTAGGTAAAATAGAACATTTGTATTTTTTTATTTCGTATATTTGAATAAATTAAAATTATAAAGTTATGAATATGTATGATCAAATTTACGAACGACTAGTCCAAATCAAAGAAGACCTGGACGGAATCTTAACCCAGATTAAAATTCAATATGGGGAGGAACAAGAAGACCAAATCTAATTTGAAATAATTTGTTTGGAAAAGAGAAAGGGACCTTGACGGTCCCTTTTTTTATTGTTATAATTCAGTATGAACTGGAACGAATATTTTTTAAACATTGCCGAACAGGTAAAAGAAAAGTCAAAAGACCAAAATACTAAGATTGGATCTGTGATCATTGGACCCGATAATGAGATAGTGTCAACAGGTTATAATTCATTTCCTCGTGGTATCAACGATGACATTGAAGAAAGACAACAACGACCTGAGAAATATTATTGGATGGTTCACGGTGAGATGAATTCAATATTGAATGCTGCACGAATTGGTGTTAGTACTAAAGGGTGTAGAATGTATTTAACTTGCGGAGTACCATGTTCTAATTGTGGGAGGGCTATTATTAATGCTGGTATTACAGAGGTGTATTGTAAAAAAGAGGATACCACAAGAAATCGTGAAAAATGGGACGAGGAAGCGGCAAGAACGTTAAAAATGTTTGAAGAAAGTGGGGTGAGGGTACTTTTTTATGAAGGGGACTTGTGAGAGTCCCTTTTTGTCGTATATTCGTAATCTAATAAAAAGATAAGATTATGTCACAATCAGATGGATTAAGAGAAAGATTAGTAGGAAACTTAAAAAATGAGGAATCTAAAATACAAGACAATAACATTAAGTCTGTAGTGGATTGGGTATTGACTCAACTAAGGTTAAAAAATCCAAATATTATATTTGGTGTTGATAAGAAAAAAATGTTACATACCATCGAAAAGATGGTCAATGGTGATAATCAGACGACTTCAGATAAAACTTATATTACACCTGATGGGGGATTTTTGTGGGCTAATATTAATGGTAAGAAATGTTATATTTTGGTTTCAGAGCAAAAACGTCAAGGTACTAACGATAAAAGACTCTCAGAGGGAAAAAAGAAACAAAGTCAAGGAAACGCTGGGGAAAGACTTGGAAAAAATGTTGATGGATTTGATATTCTGTTTGGTGATGAAGATATCTACCCATTCATCGTTTTTTTACAAGGATGTGATTTTTTTGATGAAGAAAGTACTATTGGTGACCGAATCAGAACAATTGCCAAATTCCAACAAATTAATACACTGAATATTTATTGGAAACAAATTCAGAAACACAATTTTATTGGTGGTTCATACTTTATGAGAGGGCATTCGATGACTGAATTACCTGGAACTTCAGATTGGTCTTTTGAAGAAATGAGTACACCAATGTTGACAATTGCTGAAACATCATTAAATTATTACTTGGAAAAGTATGGAAAATGAAAAATATTTAACGGAGCAACTGATTACTTACATAGGTAATAAGAGAGCTTTATTAGGATTTATTGGGGAATCTATAGAAGTCATCAAGAAAGAGATTGGTAAAGATAAGTTAATTATATTTGACGGTTTTGCAGGTTCTGGTGTGGTATCTAGATATTTAAAACAACATTCAACAAAGATTTATTCTAATGATTTAGAGCCTTATTCCTCTACCATAACTAACGCGTACTTAACGAATAAAACAGATATTGATATTGAAGAACTTAACAGTGTGATTCATACCGTGAATGGTCTAAAAAATACTAAAGATTTTGGTATTGGTATTATTGAAGAACTTTATAGTCCTAAAAATACGTTTGATATTAAGACTGGTGAGAGATGTTTTTATACTAATGAAAATGCTAAAATAATCGATAATATACGAAGATTGATTGATACGGATATTGTGTCTATTCAATATAAAAAATTACTATTAGCTAACTTACTACATAAGTCATCTGTACATACAAACACTTCAGGGGTATTCAAAGGATTCTACAAATCAAAGAGTAATGGGATTGGTAAGTTTGGGGGTGATGGTGAAAATGCGTTGATTAGGATTATGGGTGAAATATCTTTAGATGAAATTATTCTTAGTGATAATGAATGTGATTATGAGGTATTTAATGAAGATATTATTACTGCTGTTGATAAAATTGGTCACGTTGACGTAACGTATTTAGACCCACCATATAATCAACACCCATATAGTTCTAACTATCATATTCTAAATACTATACATGATTATGTTAAACCTGAAAAAATATCTAAAGTGTCGGGCATTAGACAAGATTGGAATAAGTCTGAATATAATTACAAACAAAGTGCGGAACAAAGTTTAGAAAAGTTAATTTCAAAATTGGATTCAGATTTTATATTACTATCATATAACAATGAAGGTATTATACCAACAGAAAGGATATTTGAAATACTTTCTTCGTATGGTGTGGTTGAACTTAGAAGACAACAATATAATACTTTTAGGGGGAGTAGAAATCTAAAAGATAGGACCAATAAGGTTGATGAATTACTTTATATATTGAAAAAGTAATTACTACTTTTTTTAAATTAATTTTTTTAAATGACCACAGAACAACTAACTTACAAACAACGAGGAACGGATAACTATTACCCACCCCTCAACTACTACACCATGAGAGATGGTCCTTCAGTTGCAATTTATCAGAGTTTCCGTGGAGAGAATCCCGACCTTGATTTTATTGTGAAGTACCGAGACCCTGAGAAGAGATTGCGTACACCTTCACACACACATTGGATTGTGGACCTACTGATAAAAGATGAGTATAATAAAGGACAATACTAACTTTTTTAAGAATGGACTTGTGAGGGTCCCTTTTTTTTCTTATCTTTATACTTTATTTTAATTTTTTAATATTAAAAAAATAATGGAAGGATACATTTATCTGGGTGAATTATTTGACATCATCGGTCGTTCACTGAGCATTGCTGATAAGAAGATCGGAATATCAATTGATCCAATCAAACGTGAATATCAGTTAAACCGAACGAAGTCACCGATCGGTTATCGTATCTTATATGTTTATAAGGTGGATGATGCAAAGAAAGTTGAGAATATGTTGCATGCAATTTTGGACAGTCGCAGAATTCATGGTGAGTGGTTCACGGATGATGAAGACACACTCACTGGTGAGTTTATCAATTTTATGAATGCATATGGTGGTGAACTTTTTGACATCCAAATTGAAAAAGAAGAAACTGAAGACAAAAGAAATGATACCCGACTAATTGATTTGGCTAACCGGTTAGGTAAGGAGTCCATATTGATTCGCCGTTATAAGGGTGTGGATTATGAGATAAAGTTAGACACCAACGGAATATTACACTTTAATGGTGAGACCTTTGATACTCCCAACAAACTCTATAACGGTGGTATTTTAAAATACGTGACGGGTAAGAGAGGTAACAGTGGAACTAACGGTATGTCTCAGTTCACGATCAAGGAAACGGGTGAAAGATTAAGGGATTGAAAAAAAAATTCAAAAAAAGTCAAATATTTTTGGTTGGATGTTTGGCAGTCTAAATAATAGGCTTATCTTTGTACCATCATTAAACAAATAAACAACTACTCTTATGAACACTACAATTCAAAACCGTCAGTCACGTATCAACAACATCATCAAGAACTTTGACTTCAAGACCGTCAAGCAGGTTATCAAAGCGTTGAACCAACAGGATCTCTTTGACGTTCAACCTGGTGAGACCTTGAAGGGTGCCATCATCCGCAACAGTGTGGGATTGATCAACAACGCTTGTGATATGTACGAGCAGATGAACGAGGAAGGTATGTTGGTCAGTGAAATGGCTGGTCTTCAGGTGACCATCCAATCTCGTAGCAACACTGAACACAAGGTATCTTTGTCTTATGTTGTTGACACAATGGAAACCTACAATTCGTAGGTTTCCCCCCTTTTTTCAATCGTTATTTATAATATCCATTTAAATTTTAAGTTATGAAGATGAACAAAAGTGAGATCAAAATGTTAATTGATGTATCTGATCCTGATGGTGTATGGTCTATGTTGAAGGACATGGGTTATGATGATGAAGCGGATTGGGTTGAGGAGAATTATTTTTCTTGATCATTTTAAAAAAATAAAATAAACAGTATTTATAACAATCTATAATATGTACGGACCAAAAAAGTATCTATTTTTTCTAATTTCTGACATTAAGGGTCAGGAAGCACAAATTACGAAGGCTCTTAATGAGATTATGTATTCTGTAAGTTCGGACCGATTAGGTTTTAACTTTGATGACAACATCTTGGTTGCTCATTTTGAAAGTGAGCATAAATTTGAAAGTTTGAAAGAAGATTTTGATTTGTTATTTCAGCCATTAATTTGTACCTTCTTCTTGATGGAGATTAACGACAACATTCACACCCGAATGGAACCCAAGAGTTATCATAACTTATTCAATTTATTGGAGGAGCAGGATGAGTTTTTGGAAAGTGACAGCAAAAACTTCTCGGTCAAAGATTTCAGTGATGAGGAAAAGTCGGGTATTCAGAAATTAATGAACTGGATTTTCTCATCAGACAATCCTGAAAACGAGCCTGATCTTCTGTTTGAGATGATGGATGATGAGGATGAGCAAGATTCTTTGATAAAACAGATCAAAAAAGACAACCAAAACAAACTAAAAACCGTTACTATTGATGATGTCTTGGATAAGATCAACAAAGACGGAATCAAATCGTTAACAAAGTATGAACAACAAATCCTTAAGAACCATGCAAAATAACATGCAAACCAGTACCCACCCATTAAATCAAGACGAGATCAAATTATACCTCAAGGAGGTACGCAAGATCAAGGTTATGACACCTGATCGTGAGAAGGAATTGGCTTTATTGATGGCGGATCCAAATTGTGATGATATCACACGTGATCGTATTCAAAAAGAACTTTTGGAGGGTAATTTGAGGTTTGTTATTTCTGTTGCCAAGCAATATCAGAATCAGGGTATGGATATGGCTGATTTGATTGCGGAAGGTAACTACGGAATGATGAAAGCCATTAAGAACTTTGATTGGTCCAAAGGTAATCGGTTTATCAGTTATGCGGTTTGGTGGGTTAAACAATCAATCTTGCAATCTTTGAATGAACATTCTCGTACGATTCGTCTTCCGGTCAATGTGGTTCAAGAACTTCATCGGGCAAAAAAGGAGATTCAAAAGACCGATGGTGAGTTGTCTGACAAGTTGTCTAGTCTACCTAAGGTTACCCAGTTGGATAATTTTATCAATCAGGACGAGGATACACTAATTGAGATGATACCAAATGATGATTCTTTGGCACCTGACTCTGCATTTGACAATAAAGATGTATTGAAGAACGAGTTGATCAATGTTTTATCTGTGTTGGATGAGCGTGAGCGTGTGATTGTGGAAGACTATTATGGTTTATCAGGACACCCTCGCACTTTGGAAGATATTGGAGGAGATTTCAATCTCACAAAAGAACGTGTACGTCAAATTAAAGAGAAGGCATTACGTAAACTTCGCAACGAAGCGGGTAGTCTATTTGACTATTTGTAAACAATCAAACTATTTATTGTTATAATTTTGTGTATGAAATTATTCAAAGAAATACAAAAAAGAATGTTTCCGATGATTATTGCGTTATCGGCACTATCGGTTAGTGCGTCGGCTGCGTTTTATTCGGTATCTGGTTTATCTAAACTATTTGCGGGAGCAAGTCTTGAGGTTATCATCATGGCGACTTCTTTGGAGGTCGCTAAGTTGGTGATCGCTTCTTTGTTATATCAGTACTGGGATAAGTTAAATCGTTTGTTAAGGATATACCTTACAACAGCAGCGACTATATTGGTGGTAATCACATCTGCAGGTATCTATGGTTTTTTATCGGGTGCTTATCAAGAGACGGCAACCAAGAGTGAAATTATGGATAAGGAGATTGCGGTGTTGGATTTAAAAAGGGAACGTTTTGTTGAAACTCGTGATAACTTATTAAAAGAAAAAACAGAACTGAGTGAAAGTATTTCTGAATTAAGAAAAGGTTTATCTAATAATGTTATTCAATATAGAGACTCAGAGACGGGTCAGATTATAACCACCACTTCCAGTTCAACCAGAAGAGTTTTGAATGATCAGTTGTCTGATGCATTGAAAAGAAAAGATCAGGTATCAAAGAATTTGGAAGCAGTTACCGATTCCTTATCAGGATTGGATATTATGATATTGGAAATAGAAAGCGGAACTGAATTGAGTAGTGAGTTGGGACCTCTAAAATATATTTCTGAGTTGACGGGTATTGCAATGAACAAAGTGGTTAACTACCTATTGTTGATCATCATATTCGTTTTTGATCCATTGGCAATTTCTTTGGTTATTGGTGCCAACTTCGCATTTTCAAATATAACAGGTAGAAAAAAGAAAGAATTGGATCCCGATGATTTATCGGATGAAGAACTTTATCAGTTATCAAAACAATATTCAATTCAAGAACAAGAAAGTGAGAAAGAAAAATATACACCGACTGATGATGAACTTGAAAGACTTCAGAAGATTTTAGAAAGATATGAACCCAAAGATCCTGCTGAGGATGATGCAGATAAAAAATATTTGGAGGAAGTTATAAGTGATGATCCTTGGATGTTTGAAGACATAAAACAAAGTGAAAGATTTTTGAATGATCAGGATTTTGAGTTGGATCGTTTAAAAAGACAAAACGAAGAAATACGAAAAGAAAACAAGGAGACCATTGAAATGAATGTTGAACTCTTTAAAAAATTGGAAAAACTGTCTAAATTGATAGTGTTGGACGATGACGAGATTAAAAAAGACTTAGAAGAAAGAGAAGAAGAGATTCCAATGGAAAACAATACGTCAGTTGAAGATAAAGAATCTGAACCGTCCACAAATAAACGATTGACATACGCTCCTCGTGGAAAAAGAAATACAAGAATTGACAGGTTTTAAACCAACAGGTAAGAATTCAAAAAAAAATCAAATAGTTTTAACACATACCAGTCGTACTTTAAGAGATTACATTTCTTCACTGAAGTATAGATATAATGGGAAAAATGAAAAACTTCCTCACTTTGTGATATCCAAAGAGGGGGAGATTTTTCAATTAATACCAACCAGAAGTTATTCCAAATTTTTTAAAAATGTAAAAACGAACAAAAATACTATTATTATTTGTTTGGAGAATTTGGGTTGGTTGGAGAAAAAACCTTTGGAAAAAGATTATATTAATTGGATTGGCAATATTTATAACAATAAGGTTTATGAAAGAAGATGGAGAGATCATATTTTCTGGGAACCTTATACAATAAAACAGATGGAAGCATTGGGTGAATTAACTCATCATTTATGTGATGAGTTTGATATACCCAAAATATCCATCGGACATAATGTCAAAGTGGATCATATTGAAAACTTCAAAGGTGTTGTGACCTTGAGTAATTATGATACAACAAGAACGGATTTAAATCCGTCTTTTGACTTTGAGTTATTTAAAAAATTAATTGAAGATGAGCAGACAGTATGACGAATTAAAAAATCTTTTGGAAGCATCAAGAAAGATGTTGAATAAAGGTGATTTAACTGAACAAAGAAATTACTTGACTAAAAAGGGTATATTGAAAGAACAATCTTTTGAAGACAATATTGATGCTGATATTGAAACGGAAGTTGAAGATGATACGGAGCCGGAAGAAGAAAAAACAAAAAAGTATCGTATTTCAGGTGGGTTGATCAACATGCATGGGAAAGATAAACAGGACTTAGAATTGACATCTGAAGAAAAAAGAGCATTTCAAGAAACTATGGATGATTTTGTAAATGAAGTTTCAGAATTATCTGAATTTGGAGTTTTGAATGTTTATAAAAGCAATGTTGATTGGTCTGGTAAGATTTTAGACTTTGACGTTGAATTTTATATGACAATTGGAGAAGATAGTGGTGTTTACGTCAATGGAAACATGTTGAAGTTAGATGATAGTTTTGTTGAGTTGATCAACAAATTAACTTCTTTTTATGAGAAATTTAAGTCTAAGTGGTCAAGAGTAATTTCAAGTAGAAGGAAGACTCAAGACACAGAATAATATGACACTCTCAACTATTTTAATGGGTCTCAAATCAGCGGGTTCTTTTTTAAAGAAAAATCCTTCAGTTATATTGGCTTTGATTTTAGCAGGACTGATTATTTTTGGTTTTGAAATGCATAGAAAAAATCAAGAACTTAAAAATAATATTGATAAATTAGAAGATAAATTAAAAGAGGAAGAGGATAGGTTTAAAGGTAATGTTGAAGCATTAAACGGACAGATAGAATATTTGGAAGGTGATACAACATATCTTAGATCAACTTTGAGAATCAAAGACGGTGAATTAAGTGTGTTAGATCAGAAACTAAATGAAGCTTACTTTGAAATATCGGAACTTAAACAATCAATCGGAGAAAACACTACGATTCAAACCATTTATATTACAGAAGTATCTGCGAACGTAAAAGATAAAGATGTGAGTTCTCACATTGATAAAGACACGTTAGGTAACTTTGCCGTAGGTATTTCAGATACAGGTAGTTTTTATTCTGTTAATACAAAGACTTGGTTTCGTTTTGTGCCATCAAATAATGTTTTAAGTTTAGAGTTGGTTGATAAGTACGGTGAAGGTAAAAGTTCACTATTAAGTGCTAGTTTAGATTTCGGTTTGACTCTGGCAAAAATAAGACTTGAAAATGGTAACACCAGAGTTTTAGTACGAGCCAAAGATAAAAATGGTAACTTAATACCACAGGATAAGTTTAGATTGAAATATATTAACGGAGTTGATTTTATTGACTTTGAACCAGAAAAAATTGAAGAAAGTGAGAGAAGGATGGCGGTGTTAGTTGGTCCTTCATATGGTCTTTATTTGGACAATAACGTGGTCAAATTAGGTTTTGGTCTAGGAGTTTCAGTCGGTTATAGACTTTACTAATATTTATAGTTATGGCATTGACAAAAACAGAAAAAGAAGAGATTGAAGTGATCGTAAGAAAAGAGTTACGTTCCTTTTTGGATTCCAACACTTTGCAACAATTTGAAAAGAAAATGATTGACAAGATGGTGGACGAGATTAAAAAAGGGAATGTGAGAGGAGATATTGCTGAACTGATGACTAAAGTAATGACTGAATTTTATAGAATTATGTGGTCAAGACGTAGTTTTTGGGAGCCATCATTAAAAAGAGTGAAATAATGGATATAAAAAGACAAATTAAAAATTCTTTGGCAGATGCTTACAGAAAGGCACCTAAATCAGATGATATTACAACTGATATGTCTTCACAATTAAGAAAAGACTTAGATAAAGTGAAAGAGATTCCTGAAGAAGAAAAAGAGATTTTAAATATTTTTGCTGAGATGGCGAATGAAATGGTTGAGCAAGAAGAAATGGAAGATCAACCAGAAAAAGAAGAAGGGAATTTTGACTTCAATTTCACAGAGTATGAACCAGAAACAAAATCTATTGTTGGTGCATATTATATTGCGGATGATTTTCCAAAACAAATTACAGTACTTAATGGACAAGAAGTTGTGGATGAAAGATCAGTAAAATACATGGGTGGTACAGAGCCGATAAATTTTTATGTTAATACCGTTAAACTTCCAAAGTCTCAAATTGAAATATTAGATCAGGTAGAAGGAAAAGATGATTTTTATTTTATAAGAATACCTTATTGGTTATTTAAAAAATTCGGTAAAGATTTACAAGTATCACGAGTTAAAGGTCCAAAAAGAGTAATAAACTTTACTGCATATAATAATCACCGTTACAAAGATGATATACTAAATTATGTGAATCAAACTATTGATGATGAAATAACATTAAGAAGATTTGAGAGTAACATAAGACCTGATTCCAAAAAGGAAGAAACAAAAGAAGCGACAGGTGCATCATCAGCAGGTGGATACTCAGTGCCTTTGTTTGGTAAACCCCAAAAAAGAAAGATAAAAGAAAATAATATCAAAGGAGGTTTGGCTGATAATATGACACCAAAGGACCTTGCAAAACGATATAAGACCACCGTTGAGGATGTGATGGATCAACTTGTAAAAGGTATTGAGGTGGAAATGGAACACACTTCACAACCTGACATTGCTGAGGAGATTGCGATGGATCACATTTATGAGGATTTGTATTATTACGATAAGTTGGCAAAGATGGAGGGTGAGTCACATAAGGAGGAGTCAAAAGAGGCGACCACCTCATCATCAGTTGGTGTTTATGATGCACCGATAGGTGGTGGAAGGAAGGATCCTTTGCAGATTGATACTCCTGATGGGGTATACAAAAAACTTCGTTCGGTACAGGACAAGAATTTTCCGAAGTACGGTGGTAAAGATGGAAAATACGTAAAGGTGAAGGACAAATGTAAAAAATTCCCTTATTGTAATCAGGGGGATATAAATGCTTTGGAGTTCTTTGAAAAGAGGGAAGTGAAGGAGGCGATAATGAGGGTTTCCAAAAAAACAGGAAAAAAACCCAACGATATATTAGAAATTATAGATAAATTAATGAAATAAATATATTTATTAAAAAAAATGGATATGAAAGATATTAAAAAACTTATAAATTCTGTGGTTGAAGAAGTTTTAAACGAACAAGTTAACCAAAAAGTAAAAGAGATTACTGAATCTGTTGAGCAAGAGATTGACGAGATGGAGGAGTATTATGAAGTAGCCAAGAAACGCAGAGAAGAGCGAATGGCATCACGAAAAGATAAAAACGATTTGATTGGTGTTTATTCTAACATTGACAAGCAAAGAGAAGAAATGAGTGAGGAGGAATTGAGTGAAGATTCTTTTAGTTATGTTGCTGCACTTGCAAAGGTGGACGGTAAAAAGGAGTTTGAATTTGGTGGTGAGAAGCATCCAGTAACGATGTCATTGGAAAAGGCTAAGAGAATTGTTGGTGATGTTAAAAAAGATTCTGTTAAAGATGACGAGGCACAGGAAAAAGATTTGGAGAAAGATATTGAGGCAGATAAGGAAAAAGAAAAAGAGGTAAAATCTGAATCTAAAAAACGTACACTTCAACTTACTGAAGATGAAATGATTGATCTTATTGAAAAAATTGTAAACGAGCAAAAAATTGAGGGAATTAGCACTCAGAAAAATGCGATGAAGGCAACTAAGAAAGATAATGATGATTATTTAAAAAGTGTTATTGAAAAGATGAAAGCGTATCTTAAGGATGGTTCTGCAGGTGAGTTTGAAATGGAACCAAAAGCGTTCCCAAGAGGTAATGGTGAAATGGGTGAAAATGAGAAAATGGCATATAAGGCGTCAAAAGGTGTTGAAGAATACATTGAGCAGATTGCACGTTCAGGTGGTATGGAAAACTTAGACTACGATCAGATCAAACCAAATGAAGAGTGGTTAGATAAGAATATTGAAGGTTCTTCAGAAACAGGTAATAATCCTGAGTGGGCAAATGCAGTTAAAACTAAAACAGGTGAAAAAGTTAAAGATAGAAAAGATAAAAATATCTTGGCGAAACTTAAAAAACAATCTTATAACAAGGCACCTCAACCTGTTACTGACTATTCGGGTAACAAAACTCACGATGATGATATGGCAGGTATTGAGGTATCGGAATCAAAAACTGATAATAAAAAAGATAAGATAAATGAAGATCTTGAAAGAATGAAAAAGATCTTCTCACACAATTACAAAACACAGTAAATAAATAAAATATTCATTTTTTAATAATCCATCCTATATTATATTTATGAGAAATAGGATGGATTATTTTTTTAAATGGTTAGTACAACCGATGGAAAAGGAGGATATTGACGCTTGGAAGAAAGCCAATAATATTATTATTGAAAAAGTTGAGTTGTTTGAGGACTTTTGTTTTTCATTGTATTATTTGGTTTCTAATACATATTTGGGTAATAATGATCCTGATTCTAGGGACACTCAAATACCTTTTACTCAGGAGGATAAAATCAATCATTTTGAATGGTGTTGGAAACAAACTCTTGAAAACTTCAACAAAGAGAATATTGTATTTGATCCAAAGGGAGATAATTATGATTATTTCCTAAGTTTTTTCTTTGAGGTATTTTATGATCAAAAAGATGAGGAGGTGAAGATTGCGGTTGTTGATTTTTTTGAACAACTTTTTTCTCAAGATTATTCTTGGAGTAAATCTGATTTGGAAATGTTCACGGACCTATATAAAATACTGGATCGTTCTTTACAAATATAATTTTTTGTCTATCTATTTACTATAAGGGTAAAAAAATTATAATTTTACTAATAAACTTTTTTAATAAAAACTAAATGGAAACTTTAGAACAAATCAAAGAAATGGTGGAAAAATTATCTGTAGATACTGGTAAATTTTACAGTGGTAATAAATCTGCGGGTGTAAGAGCAAGAAAGATGGCTCAAGAAATCAAAAAATTATGTCAGGATTTGAGAGGTGAAATTCTTGACGAAAAAAATAAGTGATATGTTAAATAATTTGCTGTTATTTGTAATTTATTTTTTAAGTGTTTTTGCAACTTTATCTTTGGCTAGATTGGTTGTGAATTTTATTGTTGCTCTTCTGTCCAGTCCTCCTAAATCTTTGGAGTTAGGGCAGAAGAGTATAATTTATTATGGAATTTGTATTTCATATTTGTTAAGTTTAATAATAATGATTTGGTGATGGTGTATTTTGAATTTTTAGATAAGATAAGTAAGCATTTAAAGTCACTAAGGGTTCTTAAAAATTATGTTAGTTTTGATATGATTTTTCCGATCACTTGGTCTTTACCCAAAACAGTGGGTGAAGAGATCCAACTTGTCAAAGACAAAACGGATCTTGATGGTGTACAATACAATGTTTTATCTTTTGTAACAGAAAACAAACGAGAAAATATTGATAAAGTGGAGATGGCAATTGATTTTGTTGTTAAGAAAAATGTGGAGAGAGAGGAAAAAGAGAAATTATTTCAAAATAAAGTTGAGGAGTTAAAAAGTATTTTTGAAAAACAAGAATTGGATAAATTAACTTCTTTAAAATTTGATATGTCAGAAAATAACTTTGAAAATGTATTTAAAGATGAAGGAAATACAGAACCTGAGTCAGATTCAGAAGGAACTGAACTTATTGAAAACCGAACAGAAAAAGTTTCAACTTGAAACTGAGATCTCAAAAAATAATATTATAAATAACATAAAAACCGCTGGTCGTTCTGCGATTGTTAACACCGAACAAAAAGAAAAACCTTTAACTTTATGGCAAAAAATAAAAAGAGTTTTATGGACACGATGAGTGATCTTGCGGGTATTTCAGATATGATTGAGCAGTTGGATTTTTTTGAAGGAAATTCAACTGTTCATTTTAGTTTAAGCCGAGACAAATATCAAAAATTATTAAATCATTTTCGTGAAGTAGACAGAAATAAAGAAAAGTTTATTATTTCAATATCAGATATTGATTTTATTTTCTCTTTGAAAAAGTAGTACTTTGTCTATATAGTTTGGTTCTATCAAATCCTTGCTTAATTAGAAGGTCATAGATCCACTTTCTTTGTTCTTTGGATACATCCCTAACAAATATGGCGTCGTTCCTGTTATGGTCTCTAAAATAAGTCTCAAGGACTTCTAAAAACCGGTGACTATCTTCTTGATTTTTAAGACTGAACAAAAAGAACTCATCTTCTTTTTGAATTACTATTTTATTATTCACGGTAAAGATACTTTTTAATACGTTTTGTGGACAGTATCTTAAGAATTGTTTAAATGAAATACGTTTATTTTTTTGCCAGTCCTGAATTTTTTCTTCAATTTTATAATCGTCAATTTTTTTAATAATATACTCACTTTCAGTTTCCAAAAAAATTTCATTTTGTCTTCCAAATTCATCTTTTTTGAATAAAGGAATCTGATATTGATCTTCACGTGACAACAACGCAATTTCATATTTGCACTTTTCAGCATTTTCATATTTCATGTCAAAAATAATATCGGAATTCTCTTTCAATAACGAATTGTATTTGTCCAAAGCGTTATGAAGTGTCGCATAACCTTTGATATTTTTTTTTCTTTTCTTATTTTTGAATAATACGATTAAAAAATTGTCCATGAAAAATTATTATGAAATTTTGGGAGTAAGTAAAGACGCTTCTCAAGATGAGATCAAAAAGGCTTATAGAAAAAAATCCAAACAATATCATCCTGATGTTAATCCTGACGGTGCAGAAATGTTTAAACAAATATCAGAAGCGTATGGTATTTTAAGTGATCCAAAAAAACGACAGAATTATGATCGTCCACCAGTAGAAAATCCTTTCCAAGGGTTTGAATCATTTTTTAATCAATTTAGAGGAGGGTTTCAACAAAGACAAAAAATTGTTAATGTTGTATTAACACCAGAAGAAGTGTTTAATGGTACAAAAAAAGAAGTTGTTTATCAAAAGGATGAAAAATGTGAAGTATGTAATGGTTCAGGTGGACATAGACAAGTATGTAGGACTTGTTCAGGTCACGGAATAGTTAATGACGGTAGGGCAAATGTTGGAAGAATGTGTAATGATTGTGCCGGTACAGGATATCAAATGGTGGATGCATGTTATAAATGCGAAGGTAAGGGAAGTTATCCCATATTTGAACGAATAAATGTTAATGTACCATCAAATGTTCGTGAAAACGAAACATTACAAGTGCAGGCTAAGGGAGATTATGTACCTGGCAGAGGATTCGGTAACTTATTTTTAAAGTTAGTGATTAAGAGTGAAAATGGTTTTGAAAAGATTGGAAATGATTTAATTTTAAATTATCAAATCAGTGCGAAAGATTTTTTAAGTAAAAAAAGTATTGAAGTACCACACCCTTCAGGTAAGTTAAATATTCCTCTACCTGACAACATTTCAACAGAAAGACCATTAAGGGTTAAAGGTAAAGGATATGGTCCTATGGGTAATTTTCTAATACGTTTAGTTGTCAGTAGAGAAAATGCCGAAAAAATAAATTAAAATATAAGTTCAATAAATTTTATTGTTCCATATATTGCTGCAATCAAAAAATATGATGAGAAAATAACCAATCCAATTTGTTGGTTTGATAATTTTCTTTTACATTGTTTGCACTCTTCTTGGTTAGTATTTTCCATTTTTTTTTATTTTAATATTATTAAAAAATTGTATTATTTGTAGTATTAAATGATAATAAAATATATTTATAAATAAAAAAGTAATGTCACGATTAATCAAATCACTAAAAACACTTTTAAGTGAGGAAAAAAATAGTTTAATTTCTGAGGCGGTTTCTAAAAAACTTCTTCAGACTATGACCAATAAGTTCAAAGAACAAACAGATGATTCAGAATCTGTTATACAAAAATACATTAAGACTTTTGATAGGATTAAACAATCTCTCAATCCGAGAGAAAGAGACATTTCTAAATATGAATACGACCAACTTAAAAAGTTAATTGATGAAAGAGTTTCCCGTCAAAAAAGAAAAAAAGAAAGAGATAATATACTGAAAAGTTATATGGAAACTGAAGGTTTAGGGAAGGGATCAAATATTGAGGATGTAAAGGTAGATCTTAGGAGATATTACGAAATTAAAGATTTTTTACCAAGCAATATGCAAGATATATTGTCTATTCCTTATGTTAAACTTAGTAAATTTTTGAACGAAAAGTTTGAGGATATATTCACTAAAAATATTCTTAAAAAGTTTCAAAAAGAATCACCTGATGTTTCAGATGATCAGGTTATGGCTCGTATAGAAAGATATATTAATGCTTTTGACGAAGTTCCAAAATACTCAAAGACAGTTTCAAAAATGAACTTTGATGAGTTTGAAAGTGCTGCCGATCAATTACCTCAAAAAAATAAAAGAGAATTATCAGGTGAAATTGATATGTCTGATGTTGATGTTGTTTATGAAGATGATGATGTTTTAATCTTCCATCCTGATCAGAAACAAAAATGTATTAATATCAGAAAAAAATATGCACCAGATCGTGGATGGTGTACTTCTTGGGAAGGTACTGGAAACTATTACTACAATTATAGGTTAAGACAGAATCTTACTCTTTATTATGTAATTAATAAAAACTTACCATTCAGTGATGTGAATTTTGCTACTGTGATATTAGTTGAACCCTATGGGGATAGAATGAGACTGGCTGACGGATCTAATAGCGGAAGATACTCTGGTGGTAGTATAGTTTCTTGGGATGAAATAACTGAAAAAGTTCCTGTTATCAAAGGTAAAAAAGAATTGTTTAAAGCTAAACCTTTGAGTGATGAAGAGAGTGATCGTATGAAAAAACTGGAAAACACTAAAGTACAATCTGATGCAGTGAAGGAGTTGGGTGGTGTACAAAATGCTGAATTATGGTTGGAGTTATTAAGAACAAAGTTAACTGCTATGAGTGGAGGTGTTGAGATTTATAAAAACTTACCCGATGATTTGAAGAAAAAATATATTGGTTTGGGTAATGATATAAATAGAGAAATGCTTATTGATTCATCGCCTGAGGTTATCAAATATTATTTAAATAAGAAAAAAGAAAATTTAATTACTTCATCTTTAAAATCATTAAAATCTACTGATCTGGAATTGTTAAAAACCTCTGAGATGAAAAATGTTTTAGAAAAAAATAAAGAAAGATATGCTAAAGAAATTGGTTTGGATAAAGGGGTTAATGTTATTATTGAGTTTCCGAGTTCTGATATATCTAAATTTATTTATTTGTACGGTTTAGATGATGTTTTTGATTTACTAAGTAGTGATTTGAATTCAATTCAGATAATAAATAATGAAGATGAATTAATTAATATTACTATACCACCAACAATAAGTAAGTTTAAACAATTAACAGGTTTAAACTTTAGAAAATGTATTGATGAGTTACCAAAAGAGATAGGTGATTTATCAAAACTACAGTTCTTGTCAGTTATTGATTGTCCTAACTTTAAAACTCTTCCAGTTGAGATTGCAAAAAAAGTAAATGGAGAATACAACCTTAAAGATCTTAACTTGGTTAATATTACAAACGTATCTTCAAGTTTCTATATTCCTGAGCCAGTTAAAGAAATGTTTAATGAACTAGATATAGAATTTTGGTCGTAAGTTAGTTTGGTTTGTTAAAAAACTTTACTATATTTGTCAAAATAGTTCACAAACAGAATAAAATTAAACAGGCATATTATGAGTGAGATTGATCTTAAATTATATGTTTCAGAGTTTAAAAGGTTTTTTAAAACAAATCCTGATCGGTTAAAAAGTTTAATTGGAAATGCCGATTCACAACTTTTTTTTGAGGAAGTTGAGAAGACGGCAAGAAAAAATCTTCAAGAAGGTACAGAAATAAGTTTAACAATAAAACAAATTTCAGAAATTGTTGTCAAACTTAGTGATCAATTTATTGAAAGTCCTCCCGCATTCAAATTTTATAATGGACAAATTGCATCTTTTTCATTAAATTAGTACCAAATTTATACTTCATTATGGTTCATACTAAACAAGAGTACAATAATTATATTGTTGTAAACTACACTCCGACCGGCAATTTTGTCCGTAACAATAAGGGTAAAGAAATTGAAATATACAATTTTAAATCTATTCGCAGTGTAGATGAAAAAACATATGTTGATTTCTATGCGGATATAAGTAAAACTTTAAGATCTAATCATGGTGTATTTGTTGTTGAAGAAATTGATCATAAATTATCATTAAAAGTTTACTATACTGAAAGATACAGAAGAGTTGGTACCAGATATTTTGCCACGCAAAAATCCGTTGATTATTTAACTTATAATTTAAAAACTAAAAATTTATATTACGGTAATCGCAAAGGGAGTAAGAAAAAAGTATTTCAAAAAAAAATTAGAGTAAATAATTTTATTTATGATCCGGTTTTAACAGTGAAAAGTAAAACTTTAAATTATTTTTCAGAACTAGCTAGCGGTTTGCTGGACCAGCATCGTTTTGTTGATATGTTATTTGATAAATTTATTGATGTTTTATATGAGAAAAGAGGGTTTAAAAGAAATAAAGATTTTTCAGTTAGCAAATCACTCTACCTATTTTATTTGATGGATAATGGTTTTAAATATCCTGACAGTTTTTATTTATTCCGTTTTTTCAAATTAAAAAAGTACGAACTAAAAAAAGAAAAAAACATCGTAAATCTTACGATGAAAAAATTAAATCTTAGAGGAAAAAAAATTAAAAAATTACTTAACCAGTATGAAAATTTATCTCCTGATGTGATTTATACATACCGATTACTTGGGTTGGATTATTTCAATAAAGTGGAAGAATCAACATTACTTAAATATATGGAAGGTAAAAATGGTCCTCAAGATTTTTATTATATGACAAATGAAAGTAAAGAGTATTTTAATGTACTAACTAAAGAGGAGAGAAAAAGATTTCTTAAAATAATTAATCAAAATGTTAGTATTGATATCATATCTGATCATGTACTTATGTTTAAAAAGATCAAGGATTTAGGTGGTGACTTTAAACTTAAATTTAATGACAAACATGATTTTAGTCATGAGCATTTTGAACTGACTGAAGAGTTAGAAAAATTACGAAAAGGTTATGTAGTACGATTTAACGGTGAAAAGTTCAAGGAAAGGATTGAGGAAGTAATATATGACTTTAATGGTGTTGAGTATTATCCTGTTTACCTCAGCAATAGCGATATGTATAATGATGAAACAAAAGTACAGAGTAATTGTGTTCAAACTTATGCTGACCAAAAAAGTTCCATTATCATATCATTAAGATTGGGGAGTAAAGATTCAAAAAACAGGGCAACGATAGAATATAGAATTGTTGAGAATAAAGTTATGAGAGTTCAAAGTTTGGGTAGGTTTAATAAAACACTTGAATCAAATTATGACTTACCAATGGAACTTTTGGATAATAAAATTCAAAGATTATATAATCAGGGCATTTTAAAAAGAACAGAAATTGAGGTTCTGAGAAATAAAGTATTAGATGAAAAAATATTTGATGGATCGTTTGACTGGTAAAATCTTTTTTTATATCTTTGTAATATGTTTAATTTAATATAATTTAAAAAAAAATGGCAAAACAAAATTCTTCAGCAGGTAAAATGGAAACACCAAAAATTTCACGTCCTGGTGTTCATGCAAAAACTAAAACTTCACGAAGCAAAAATTCGGCAAATTATAAGAAAAAATATCGTGGTCAAGGACGATAGATAGTTGTTTATGATGATATTCCCTCTTCGGAGGGAATTTTTTTTTAATAAACATTTGCTTTTTTGTATTTTATTTCTTATACTTAAATTAAATACAAAAAAATGCTAAGTTATATTGGAGGTAAAAGTAAAATAGGTAAATGGATTGTGGATTATTATCCACAAGACATGGAAACATATGTTGAGACATTCGGTGGAATGTTCTGGTGTTTCTATAATATGGATATGGAAAAATATCCAAATTTAAAACGAGTAGTATACAACGATTTTAATCCACTGAATTATAATCTGTTTCAGTGTATTCAAAACCCTTCTGAGTTATTGAAATCAGTTAATGAAATACCTTGCCAACAAAAAGGTGAGGAGGTTACACCGGAAGACTATAAACTCTTATTCAAAGATTTTCAAACAGAAATATTTGATCCTAAATTTGTTGTTAATGGTCCTGATTATGAGGTTGCAGCAAAATATGCATATATCTTAACCCAAGTTTTTAGTGGTAGCAAACCAGAGACTTCAAGTTATATTGATCTTAAGGGAAAATACAAATCAAAGTATCTCACCTTTCGTGATAAGTTACAAAATGAAAAATGGATAGAGAAATTTTTGAAGATTACTGATGTAGAAAATATGGATTTTGAAGAGGTGATCAAAAAGTACGATTCAGAAAACACTTATTTCTATTTGGATCCACCGTATTGGAAAACTGAAAATTATTATTCTAATCACGATTTTGATAGTGGTGATCATGAAAGATTGGCAAATGTCTTAAAAAATATTAAAGGTAAATTTTCATTATCATATTATGATTTTGAACTTTTACATGATTGGTTTCCTGAAACTGACTATGTATGGAAGAGTAAAGACTTTGTTAAGGCGGCTGCAGCAACAAAAGGAAAGACGCAAAATAAAGGAACTGAACTTTTGATAATGAATTATTAAAACTAGTTGACTATTTAAAATTTGTTTACTAATTTTTTTATTATTAATTTAAATTTCATAAAAAAATGTCAGAGAAAGTTTATGTAAGAAAGGTTGAACGTTACACAGTTTGGGAAGCGTCTAAACCTATTGAAGTTGACGTAGAAAAACTACGTAAATGTGAACCACCTTATGAAGGTGATAGTCCTGAAGAGTTGTTACAATATTTGGATGAAAATGTGTATAACAACTATGATTGGTCTGAAGAAAATGCAGAAGTGTATGGTAAAGATGAGTCATATGATTTGACTATGGAAGAGTGTTATGATATGGAAGTGTATTCAGACAGTCGTGAAAAGTTTGAAGATTCTTGGATTGAGGTAGGTCAACCAAATGATGAGTATCGTAAAACAGGTCGTTTTGAAAGTATGGCAGATAATATGTCGGATAACGATTGGTAAACAGATAATTTAAGCCGAAGTAACATTCGGCTTTTTTTATATATAAATAAATCAAAAATAATAACAATGAAAAAAACAAACAAGTTATTAATTATTGCGTCGTTGTTTTTAGGAACAATGACTAGTTATGCGCAGACTAAGGGTCGTGTATTAGACGCTACCACTAATGGTTCATTACCTGGTGCTAGTGTAGTAGAGAAAGGGACCACAAATGGTGTCACAACAGATGTTGATGGTTACTTTTCAATCAATGTGGAATCAACAGATTCATTAGAAGTTTCTTTTATCGGATACGGTACTTTAACTGTTATGGCATCAAACGCTTCCGTAGTTAGGTTAGAACCTGAGGTGAATGTGATTGGTGAAGTTGTGGTTACTTCAGGGGTAATTGACATTGCAAAAGTTCGCGAAACACCTGTTGCGGTTTCAACAATTCCAACGTCAGAAATTAGTTTGAAGGTTGGTAACCAAGAATTTCCTGAAATCATGAACCGAACACCTGGTGTATATGCGACAAAGCAAGGTGGTGGTTATGGTGATTCACGTTTATCACTTCGCGGATTTGATCAAAGAAATACTTCTTTTCTTATTAACGGACAACCTGTTAATGATATGGAAAATGGATGGGTTTATTGGTCTAACTGGCAAGGTTTAACTGATGTATCAAGTGGTATTCAAATTCAAAGGGGTTTGGGTGCATCTAAACTTGCAGTTCCTTCTGTTGGTGGTACAGTATCAATTCTAACTAAATCAACTGACAGAGTTAGAGGTGGTAGTGTTTCTCAAGTAGTGGGTAACGATGGTTATCTTAAAACTTCTGCGTCTTATTCAACAGGAAAAAATGAAAATGGATGGGCAACTTCTGTACTATTAAGTAGATGGGAAGGTGACGGTTATGTTTACAACACCTCAGGTGAAGGTTGGACATATTTTACATCTGTTGGTTACGCACCTGATAATTCAGATCACACATTAAACTTTACTTTCTTAGGTGCGGGTCAATGGCACCACCAAAGAGATGCTTGGGTTTCAATTCGTGACTATGAGTATTTTGGAGAAGAGGGAATTGATGTTCGCTGGAATTCAAATGGTGGTACTTTAAATGGTGAAGAGTTTTCTATGAGAAGAAATTTCTATAACAAACCTTTAGGTACTATTAACTGGGATTGGGAAATCAGTTCTAATTTAAAATTGAACACTTCAATTTATGGATCTGCTGGTCGTGGTGGAGGTACTGGACCTCGTGGTTCTAATTTCCGTAATTCAGATATTGATATGTATCCATATAACAAAGATCTATATGAACACTACGTAGTTGAAGGTAACGGTACTCGTGACGAGAACGGGTTTATTGACTTTGATGCGGTAATCAGTACTAATCAAACTACTACTGATCCTTATAGTGGAAGTATTTCTGGTTATGAAGGATTGTTGATTGGATCAAATAGTTTTAATGAGGATGGTGTTAACCGAGCAGTTATGGTTCGTAGAGCGTCTATGAATTCACACAACTGGTTTGGTGCGATATCTAATTTAGAAGGTGAATCAGGTAACTGGAGATATTCTGTTGGTGTTGACCTACGTAAATATACTGGATATCACTATCGTGCATTAGAAAACCTAATGGGTCTTGATGGTTACTATTCAACAGGTAATGATAACTCTGCAGGTCAGATTATTGAAACTACCATTGATGCATCTCCATTTCAGAATACAGGTTTGAATGGTCCAAAAATTGACTATTATAATATTGGTTATGTCAACTGGCAAGGTGCTAACGGTTTATTAGAATATAGTGACGATAATAATGTTACGGCAGTATTACAAGTTGGTGTATCTAATCAATCATATCAAAGAGAAGATCTATTTGATCAAGTGGGTCTCCCATTATCTGAAAAAGTAGATTTACTCGGTGGTTATGTAAAAGGTGGTGCGAACTATAACTTTGATGAGAAATCAAACGTATTCTTTAATGCTGGTTATATTTCTCGTCAACCACTATTTGATGCGGTATTCCCCAACTTTGCAAATGAAGTAAATGAAGATTTACAGAATGAAGAGATTCGTTCAGTTGAATTGGGTTACGGTTATGTTGGAAGAGATTTTACTATGAATGTAAACCTTTATACTACTAACTGGGGTAATAGATTTATTTCTCGATCATTACAAAATCAATTAGGTGTTGATGGTTTTGCTCAATTTGATGATGTTGATGTTCAGCACAATGGTATTGAAATTGAGGCGACTTATCGTCCTACTAATAAATTGAAGTTAAGAGGTATGGTTTCTGCAGGTGATTGGAAATATACAAAGGATTTCACTTCAACAATATTTGACGATAATCAACAGGAAATCGGATCGGCAACACTTTACACTGAAGGTGCTAAAGTTGGTGATGCTGCTCAGTTTGTTGGTTATTTATCTGCAGATTACCGTATTGGTAAAGTTAATTTTGATTTAGGTTATAGATTTGTTGATGGTTTATATGCGGACTGGTCAGTTACTGATTCAGAGTTCTTAGATCCTGAAAATAATGGTGCGCTTAAGTTACCTTCATATGGTTTGATGGATGCTGGTGTAACCACTAGATTTGGTGATTTCACTTTCCGTGTGAATGTAAACAACGTATTGAATACAACTTACATTGCGGAATCAAACACTAACATTCATGCTGATGAAAATTCTCAAACGTGGAATGGTATTGATGTTCGTAATTCAGTATGGTTTGGATTTGGTCGTACTTGGAATGCATCCTTAACATATAATTTCTAAAAAATATTAAGGGGAGAGTTTGACTCTCTCCTTTTTTTTATTTAGTATTGAACATAACATAAAACTTAACAAAATGGCAAATAACTTAAAAAGTATGATTAAGGTGATCGCGAATGAAGATGCGATTGCTAATTTAGAATCTCGTATTGACAAATTAGAATACAGTGATGTTACCTCACTAGCACAAACATTTTATGATAATGTTGAGTTAGGTGAGAGTGGTGGGGTTATGAATTCATGGTCTTTGGACAACTTAGGATCTAAGTGGACTGTTTTCTCAGATGCTTGGGGTAACGGTGAGTTTGTAATTGAATCTGCGTGGTACCGACCAAAAGAATTTTTTATTCATCTTTATAAACTTATGGCTGAAATTGATCCGGATGTGGTTATTGAAGTTAAGTACGAAGATGAAGGTTATGACCCGATTGGTGCGGTTGTAATCAAAAAAGATGTGGATGGAACACCTTGTTATTGGGAGGAAGAGGATGATGAGATAGAAGATCCAACAGAAGATATGGATTGGGATGATGAAAATTATGACCAAACACAGATGGAATTTATGGAATCTATTGCGGAAAGACAGGATGAACTTTTGGCGAAATGTCACGAACTTGTTGTATCTGATGGTGAACCAATTTAATAATTTAAAGTGAATTATTGGTATTAAAAAAGAAAAGGGAGAATATTCTCCCTTTTTTTGTTATAAGACAAAGGTTTCTTATATTTATAACATATGAGATCAATGTTAGAAATATTAAGTCAGCACCTTGAAGAAGTCAGGTTATCAGATATTGCAACTTTGAAAAATGGTGATGATAAGGACTTGACTCAGCATATTAAAAAAAATTTAGATCTCAAATTTACTGAAGAGAGAAACTTACCTACACAAATTACACTAAAGAAAAGATACGGTAATAAGAAAATTAAAATTTGGTTCAAGTGGAATCATAGTGAAACACATAATTTAATTGAACGTATAAAGTCTAGAACCAATTTTAGAAGTATTAATGAATTTAAAGATTTTTTTATAGATTTAGTTAACACTTTATTACCTGACTATGTAGGTAAAGAGATAATTGGTGACGGTAGATACGTGGTTTATTCAAAAGAATATAATATAACTATTATTTTACACATAAGATTAAATCGGGTTTTATTTAGTGACAGTAATAAGATTGGCATAGATGTTGTTAGTGTTATACCTGGACATTCGGCTAATATGAGAAATGTTCGGGATGTATTTTATATTTAGAAAACAATTTTGTATATTTGTACTATGATAATTCAAAAGGAAGATATGATAAAGCAACAACTAGTTGAGGTGATTTCATCGGAGTATGCATACACATTACCAGGTGTCGGATTGTTTTTTGATGACATCTCTATTGTATATGATCAGAGATACGCCCACATCGTAGACAGTGAAGACTACCCAATCATTGAACAGAAGGTGAAAGACATTTTTGAACTTGTAAATCAGGACCCCACTTTGGCTGACAAAGACATTGAGACCGAGTTGTGGTACATGGTTTGATGGAAATTGAAATAAAGGAGGTTGATGACCTCCTTTTTTTATTTATTATTAAACAATAACTTTTATATTTTTAAAAAACAATTTTATATGAAAATTAAATTAGAATATGTTTGGTTGGACGGTTACTACCCCGAGCCCAATTTAAGAAGTAAAGTAAAGGTAGTGGATGCGCCTATTCATGAGGTGGGTGGAAAAAGACTTCATGGTATTGGATTAGATGATTGTCCTGAATGGAGTTTTGATGGTTCTTCTACGATGCAGGCTGAGGGTCATTTCTCAGATTGTATTTTAAAACCGGTAAGACTTTATCCAAATTCAATGAACAAGGGTGTTATGGATGGTTATTTGGTATTATGTGAGGTGTTAAACCCGGATGGTACTCCTCATGAAACGAACACTCGTCATTTGATTGGTGAGGAGGAAGAAGGTTTATGGTTTGGTTTTGAACAGGAGTATACCATTATGAAGGACGGTAAGCCGTTAGGTTTCCCAAAGAACGGATTTCCTGAACCACAGGGTAAGTATTATTGTGGTGTGGGTAATGGTCAGGTTCATGGTCGTGAGTTTGTTGAAAAACACATGGAGAACTGTTTGATGTCAGGAATTGATATTACGGGTACCAATGCTGAGGTGATGTTAGGTCAATGGGAATATCAGGTCTTTGGTAAGGGTAAGTTAAAGGCTGCGGATGATTTATGGATTTCTCGTTATATGTTGATGCAGATGTCAGAGGATTATGGTTTTAAGATTGAGTTCCATCCAAAGCCGGTTACTGGTGATTGGAACGGTTCAGGTCTTCATTGTAACTTCTCAAATACTAAGATGAGAGAAGAAGGGGGTGAGGAGTATTTTAATGCGATCTTCAGGTCATTTGAATCAAGACATATGGACCACATTAAATGTTATGGTTCATCCAATGATATGAGGTTGACTGGTTTGCATGAGACGCAGAGCATTGACAAATTCAGTTGGGGTGTATCTGATCGTGGTGCTTCAATTCGTGTACCTTTATCTACTGAGAAAGAGTGGAAGGGTTATGTTGAGGATCGCAGACCAGCATCCAATGCGGATCCATATCGTATCACATATATTATTGCGGAGTCCATTGGATATGCTGAGGAGTTGAATAAGTTATTACATAATATGTATTCAGAGGTTGAAGTCAGTGAAGAGGTAAGAGAAATGCTCAATAGCGAACCTGTGGAAAGAGAAATGGAATAATGGAAAAGAAGGAACCAAAAAAAGTTGAATATAATATTCCTGAAAAGGTAATTGAGAATGTGGAGGGTATTGTGAAATACCCTTCCGTTATTGAAACGGATTTTTATGTGAAAGGTGCATTGGATAAGATTTTGGAAAATAATGAATTATTATGGTCCAAAAAGTATTTTGATGGTTTTTCCATTCAATTTAATGAGGGATTGGTTCAATTTAATGACGGTAACCTGTTTTTGTATTTTAAAAAACGAATAGATGAAACAACTTATAAATTTTTTATGTTGTTTCCTGAAGAATCTAGCGATAGCGTTCTATTTATGTTACAAGGACTAAAGAAATTTAAAACAATATAAAATGAAAGTATTAAACTCACAAGAATTAAGAGAAAAAATAAACAGCGGTGAAAAGTTCATCGTGGATATGTATGCGGACTGGTGTGGTCCCTGTAGAATACTCGGACCAATAGTTGAGAGAGTTGGTGAACAATTAAAAAGTGAAGGTCATCAGGTATCTGTCTATAAGTTTGATATTGAAACAGATCAACAACTTGCATCAGAACTCGGGGTTAGGTCAATTCCAACCATCAAAGCGTTCGGTAATGGACAAAATTTGGTCACGAGAATTGGAGTGTTGCAAGAAGGTCAGATAATTGAAATGGCTAATAGTATATTATGATAAAAAAAGTAATATTATATTCAATGAAAGGATGTCCTCATTGTGAGGATGTAAAAAACATATTGAACGATCAGAAGATTAAGTTTCAAGATCGGGATATAGATGTGTATACTAAAGAATATAATTTATTTTCTGAAGCGGTTGGAAATGATTATGTGCCAGGATTTATGTTATTGACATTTAAAGATAAAAAAAATGTGGATAATGTAATTCTTATGGCACCTGATCGTGATTTTGAAACTGTTGATGAGGCGGTTAACAAAATTGAATATTTCCTTAAAAAGGTATAATATCTTTAACTCTTTGTTTTTGTTTCCACATTGGTTCTTCAGAAAAAAACAATTCTTTTCCAAAATCATATTGCCTTAAGTTAAAATTCTCAATAATATTTTCTAACTTAAAATCAAATAAGTCCAATACCAACGATCCTAACCACTCTTTTGAAACTTTCAATGTTTTTGAACTGAAATAAAGTTCAACATTTTCATTATTAATTTCTTTAATATTTTTATCACAAAACATTGTTATTTGAATATCATTACATAAATTTGCGTGTACCAAATTGTATGATATGTTTTTTAACAAAAATTCATATGACTTTGTGGAGTAAAGATCTGAACCATAATATGGTTTTGATTTAAAAAAATTATCAAAAGATTTATGTTCGTATAAATCAAAACTATCAATCTCTGATATATTTTGTTTTTTGTTGTATATTATTTTATTCGTGTTTGGTATTAAATAAAAATTGATCTTTGAATCTGTTAAATTTTTAATTTTTTCTTTAAGATCTATTTTTATCTCATCTAAATTGTAACTGGCGGTAACTGTGGTAACATCTGATGTTATTTTTTTCCCGTAATCAACAAAATCAAGAGTTTTAATTATTGTTTCTGTGTTATTTAATTCGTTAAATTTTTGTGTGAGTAATTCAGAAAAGTCTATTGGATCAGAGATGGTTGTATAACCATTTATTAAACATATTTTTTTGTTTAATACTACTTCAATATTAGAAGAGTGTTGGGGGTTAATTTCTGTAAATTTTTTAATTATCTCGTTTGAGAAAAAGTTTGATAAACTTTCGTTAAATTCAATATAATTTGATTCAAAATTCATATTTAGTTTCATTTTGATCAATTATATGTAAAATATTTTTATACATAAAGTATAAAAAACTAAAATCAGTTAATATTGAAAGTACTCACCAAAACCCTCATTCAGTGTTTTAGTAACTAAGTTGGAATCAGGGTAATCATAATAAGGTATTTGCATACTTGCACCTTCAAGGTAGCCTTCATTAATAAGTCGGATTGCGACATTTTGTAAAGAACCCTCATATTCAAAAATGTTATCCTCATCATCTAAATAGTCACTATCTAATACTGCATCAATAACTTCATTTAATAAATTAGTACATTCAATAGTATATTGTTTACGTAGTGTATTTTTACCGTTTGGTAGTGAAATAGTTTTAGAGATGTCTTCGCCTATATTTTCAGATCCAAATAAGTTTTTAATTTCAGATAAAAGAATTTGCCATTTTTCATCAAAATATGCATGATTGTAACTACTATTAAATAAAAATGATAAATCAGATTCAATTTCAGGAACTTCTTCTAGTACCGCCTTTGTGCTTCTTTCATCATCAAAGATTTCATTCATTAAATTTTCAGGTGTTACAATAGCATAGTCAGGATGACCTTGTTTCTCAGCAATTTCTACAAGAGTATCCGTGGAGGGTTCAATACCTATATCGTTTAGTGAATCACTTATTAACATAGATAAAGTTTTTAAATTTTCGGTATTAAGTTCTTCTATTACATCAGTATAAATATTTTGCATTGTGTCATAAAAAAAATCATCCATCATATCTTCACTTAATATTTTTTCAGCTAAATCACGACTACTAAAATCTCTAGAATCGTCTTTAAAAAACTCTGCTAGATCTTCCATTTCAGTTAATGTTAAATAATATTTTCCGTTTGAACTTGTTACATCAGAAAAGAAATTTAATATAAGTGTCTTAGAGGTTTCAGGATCTTTTTTATATAAAAATTTAATAAATGATAAAGGTATTAAATTAAATATTTTTTCCATTATATCACTATTAGATTTAATTCCTGATTTAAATAAAAATTTAATAAATGCATCTTTATCATCGTTAAAATAATTAACAATAAATTCGTATATTCTTGAGTTTGAACTTTTCTTTAAAAAATTTAATATTTTTTCTTCCATAACACTTAACAAAAAAAGGTGAGACAGTGCTCACCTTATAAATAGTCTTTTAGTTTAAAACAAACTTATTTTTTTTCGTAATACTTCTCAACTGTTTTTTGAATTGCTTCCTTAACAGATTGAGTAGTTGATGTTTTTGGTGTGTTAGTGGTTTGTTTGTTTTTGTTTTTACATCCGCAGCCCATAATTGATATTTTTTTTGGAGTTTATTTTTATAAATAGTACAAGAATTAAATTGTTTTTAATTATATTTATCATAAAAATAGAATACTATGAGTCTTAGTCAAGTTTTGTTAGAAAGTAGAAAAGATGATTTCTTAAGGAATTTTCGTGATAAGTTCAATCAGGATCAGATGAAAGAAATTTTTTTGGTATCAAGAGGGTTATCACCAAATCAAAAATTCTTAATGTTTTTAGGGAATGTAATTACTTCAGATAATTTTAAGAGTGATATAGAAAAAGCCAAAAAGACGATTGAGAAGTTTATTAAATACCAACAGGTGTTGGATAAGAAGGATATTAATCAGTATGATTCTTTAAATGATATTATTGATGCTATTAATGCTCACGAAAATAAGGCGAGAAGAACCGTTGATGAAAGAGAAGATGCGGATGTTGTTTTTGAAAATGACAGATTTACAGTATTAAGTCCAAGAACATATCAATCAAGTTGTTATTATGGTGCGGGTACTAAGTGGTGTACAGCATCTAGAAATACTTCATCACATTTTGATAATTACAACATTGACGGTAAGTTATTCTACTTTATAGATAAGAAAGCTAAATCAAGTGATATACATTATAAAGTTGCACTTTTACAGAAATACGATGGTGATAAGTCGTATTGGAACGTTAAAGATGATAGATTTAGTAGAGGTTGGATTTTAGGGACACCGTTGTATGATGAGATACAGACGGTAATTGACGAATATCTACAAGATAATTATTCGCGTGAAATAGAAATTTTCAAAGATAAAAATGCTGCCGAGATAGAAAGAAAAAGATTAAGAAGACAACAAGAGGCTCAGAGAGCAGCAAGAAGATTAGCAACGGCTGAGGCAAGGAAAGAAAATGACGAATGGAACTTGGATGAGAATGACGATGAGGTGGCTGAAAAAGCTAACGCAGTTTTTGAGGTCATTCAAGGAGATTATGGTATAAGTGTGGATGATGAAGAAGGTGAGTCAATATATAATCTAGTTCCTACTGATTATGCTTACTACGACTTATTAACTTTTGAATGGTTAGGTTTTGATGAGACAGGTACTGAATGGGCTGTTGGAACATGGGATGAGGTTTATGAAGCGGCCAAGGAAAATCAAAAACAGATATGGGAAGAAATGGGTGTAGAAGGTTGGAACCCAAACTATGTTATGTCTTATATTGATGAAACAGAAATTAAAAGTTATCTGGAAGATATGTATGAAAATGATGTATCACAAAATCCTGAGGTTTATTTTGACCCTGATGATTTACCTCTTGCTGATTGGCAAGAATCTGAGATTGAAAAATTGGAAGAGGAATACGATGGTTTGGAAGAGATTTTCTTAGATGAAACTGAAGAACAAGATGACCGAGATGCTGCCGAAGAAAGAATGGAAGAAATAAGAGATGAAATTCAGGATATAAAGGATGATCCTCAAGGAGAGCCAACTGTTGGTATGATAGACGATATGGTTGAATCTTTGGTAAGTGAAAGAATGTATGATATTCCTGCAACTATGCAAGAACTAGGTATGAAGATTGAAGATTATATAGATGTGGACCAAATGATTGAAGATACTATTGATACCGATGGTACTGGCAATGTGTTATCTGCTTATGATGGTTCTGAAAACGAAGCACAAATAAACGGAACTTGGTATTACGTATATAGAGTTAATTAAAATTTATGACTTTAATAGTAAATAAGTAATACCAAATGATCTGAATTACAAAATTAAAGGTGTTTTTTGAAACCGTATTCACTATTTACAACATCCAAAAAAAATAGAATATTAGTACTAACAATAAAGTTTGAAGATACTATACAGGAAAAATTATGAGATTAGACACGGATTGGTTTTTAGAGGATCCAATAGATTTTGAACACAAACAATATATACTTTTTGATTACATTTCAAAAGTTCAAGAGGATTTAGATAATTTTCAATTATACCCTTGCTTTCAAGAGGTGTCTTTACATGTTGCAAATATGTCAAAAGTTATTGATAAGAAAAAGTATATAACATTAAAAAGGTATCCGGAAGAAATAGATGATGAAATTTTAATGAGTGATCTTATTTTTAATAATATTCCTGAAAAATATAATAAAGATTGGGGTGAAATTAAAAAGATTGCTATATTTGCCAGAGAAAAGTTTACCGATTTATTTTTAATTGCTAAATCAATTTGGTCTTTAATTTATGATGCGGTCAATATTGAAATTGTTAAAAATGAAGATATCATTGCAAAGAAAAAACCAGGAGCGGGATATTTTTTTCTCATTTATAATGATGAATTTTATCTTTATTTTTATAATTTAAGACGAATACATCCAAAGGTATTAGAAAATAAATGCGAAATTGAACTTAAGTATAAAGGACCTGTTGATGATTATAATAAATTAATATGGGAACACGGTGGAGAAGAAACAGATGAAAAAAGTACAAAAGAAGAAAAATTAGCAAGAAGACCTGTTTTTAGAATTTATTATTCTAAAAAATATCCACTGGAAGGTGCAATTTTGTCTTTAGCGAGAAGAAAGATTATGAATCACATTTTTCAAACAATTAAAATAGATGAAATTAGAGAAAAAAAAGATTATTAAAAAACCTGATCAAATAGTTTGGGATCCTGAAAGCCAAACATACAACGCCTTTTTATTACCTTACGGTACCAGTGTATCGGCACCTTCAATTACTCTTGATGATGTAAAAGTCTTTAAGGAAAGGAAAGTGAACAAAGTTCAAAAGATTTTCACATCAAAATATAATGAGTTAGTTGAAGACTATAAAACTCTATTAGACGAGGTTAAGTTAAATGAACTTATTTATAATTCCAAATTTTCGTTTGAACCCGTAGTGGGTGAAATTTATCATTTGTATGTTGGAAATGACGGAAATTATTTCTTATCTTTAATTTCACCCAATGAGTGGGATAGAGAACATATAACATCAGTATTTTTAAATTCAGATCACAAATGGGTTTTACAAAAAGATTTATAACAAAGGAGTTTATAGAGAATACACCAAAAGAATTATTGGTAAAAATTTTCACTTCTGATATTTTAATACTTGATGAATGGTCAAGTAAATTTTACGAAAAATTTAAAAAAGAGAACAAAGAAAAAAATTGAGTATTTTTATTTGAATTAGTAAATTAAATTAATTATTTATATAGAGTATGAAAACAATTAAAAAAGGTGATCAGATCCAAAGAATTGACGATAAGACTGCAGAGTTTATGGTTAATCAGGGTTGGGAGTACTGTTCCAAAAGTGAGTACAAATCAAAAAAACCCAAAGTAGTAAAAACAAAAGAAAATGTAGATGAGATTGAGATTTCACCCAACTTATCTGAAAAGAAAAAAAGAAAGTTACGTAAGGAAAATAAAAAAATGAAATATGAATCCAAGTAAAGAAACGTTACACCATCTTAACGGAAAACTTCGTCGTCCTGTGCATATTAGTTATATTGCTAATTATATTTTAAAACTTTCAGTTGACGAGACCAGAAGTTTTCTTGATAAATTAATTAATTTAGGTATTATTGAGGAAAGTAAATATGCGAAGGACTACTTCGTTTTGAAACAAAACTCATAATACAAATGAAAGAATTAGTTAATCACCCTGACCACTACGGTGGAAAGGAAAATCCGTATGAAGTAATAAAAATTGCAGAGGCGACTGGTTTAGACAAGGATGCTTACCTATTCAATGTCCTAAAATATATTGTTAGAAGTGGAAAGAAAGATGATAATCCACCTTTACAAGATTTAAAAAAAGCATTATTCTATTTAGACAGACGTATTAAAGTAATAGAAGAAAATGAACGCCAAAATGAAAACTTTAGAAAATTATATGAATAAAATAATCAATGGTGACAGTAGAAAACTGATGTCAGAAATGGATGAAAAGTCCATTGATTTGATTGTTACCTCACCACCTTATGGTGTTGGTATTGATTATGACAGTTGGGATGATGATAAACATATTGCCGAGTACATGAAATTTACTCGTGAGTGGCTAAGGGAGGCGTATAGAGTTTTAAAAGATGATGGTCGTATCGCTTTGAACATTCCGTATGAGATCAATCGTCAGGATAAGGGTGGAAGAATTTATATTTCTGCAGAGATATGGATGGTAATGAAGGAGATTGGTTTTGGATTTTTTGGGATTGTGGATTTGGAGGAAAGTTCACCTCACAGAAGCAAGACAACCGCTTGGGGTAGTTGGATGAGTCCATCGGCACCTTACATTTATAATCCAAAAGAGTGTGTTATATTGGCATACAAAAAACAATCAAAGAAAATAAATAAGGGTACTGCGCAGTGGAAAGGAGAGTATCAAATGGTTCCTAATGAAAAGATTGAGGGTGAGATGAGGAAGAAGTTGGTATATGATGATAAAGATAAGAAAGACTTTATTTCGTTGGTGTACGGTCAATGGAACTATTTTGCGGACACACAACAGAAAACGAAGGCTACATTTTCATTAGATATTCCTTACCGAGCAATTAAGATTCTTTCGTATAAAGAAGACATTATTTTGGATCCATTCAATGGTTCAGGTACAACGTGTTTAGCTGCTGAGATGTTAGGTAGATCGTGGATCGGATTAGATATTAGTGAGAATTATTGTGAGGTGGCAAGGAAACGGATTAAAGAATATCAGACCGAACAAAAACAATTGGAAATAGTAATAGACGAAAACAATATAAATTAAGATAACTAAAACCTCTCAAATACGAGAGGTTTTTGTTTATTAGTATATTTATAATTAAACGTTTTTTAATATGAAAAAAGTAATAAGACTTACAGAAAGTGAATTGGAAGATATTATTAAAAGAGTAATTTCTGAACAATCAAATCAACCTGTTGACAGTGTCTACAGAGAAGCGGCAGATGAACTATTGAGAAAAGGACCTAAACCGAGTGGTGCGGGTGAAAAATATTGTTTTACTAAAGAAAAATTGGCACAGGATATAGCTAACACAGGATATAAAAATGCGGAGGGTGGTTATTCTCGTATTTTACACAAAATTAAACAAGGTGATACGTATAGTGAATTTCAAAATAAAACGGAGGTTGATTTACAAGAAATGAATCCATTTTGTAAAAACTTAAAAAATGATTTCAGAGTTGGTGATATCATCCAATATCAAACTAAAGGTCCACACAGTAGATGAAAAAAATAATTAAAGAATCGGGATTAAGGAATATCAAAGCGTTGGCAGATAGATATCCAAAGGCCAAAATATATTTCCATCAAGATTTGGATGGTGTCACAACTGCTTTGGCGATGAAGAATTATTTGGAAAATAATGGAATAGAAGTAGTTGATTCAGAAATCATTCAATATGGTGACAAAGAATTTGCAGTTAAAAAACAAGATGCAACTGGTGATGTTATGCCGGTGTTGGTTGATTTCGCTCACGGAAAACCGATGTTTGTAATTCATACTGATCACCACGATTCTCAAAGTGGAGTGGAGGGAGATACTTCAGTTTCATTTAGACCATCTAGATCAAACGTTGCGACGGTTTCTCAAATACTCTCACCAAAAGAAATATTTCCAAGTTCAGATATCCTAATGGTTTCAACCATTGATTCTGCGGACTACGCAAAATATAACATTACACCTGATCAAGTAATGAATTTGATTTTTAGATTAGATAAAGATCAATCCTTACAAAATAATAAAACATTATTGGCGTTAGTTACCAACAAATTATTGTTGGCGTATAAAAACAAACCAAACTTTTTAGAAAGACTGGTAATGAATTCATCACCGTCTTTATTAAATATTTTTCAAAATATAAAGAAAATTGCCAAAGAAGAGGGATATGCTACACCTGAACAGATGTTTGCGAATCAACAAAAATATGTTGAATCTCAAGCATCAAGTCCTGATGTGAAGTATGAAGATGGTATTATTGTTCAATGGGGAGGTGGTGCATTATACAAACCAGGTTCCTACGACAGATACACACCATTTAAAAATTACCCCGACGCTGACTTCTTTGTTATTGCATGGCCAATGGGATTGGTTCAAGCATCGTGTAACCCCTTCAAAGTGGATAGGGAGTTAAAAGGAGTTGATTTAGGTAAGATTAAAGATGAAGTCCTTTCAAAGTGGGAAAGTTCTTTAAAACAGAGAATAATACCGTTAAGTACGATTAAGTGGGTGTCAGAAACATCTGCGGGTGAAGGTTCAGTTGGTTTTACTTCTGCGGATCTTGAAGCGTTTTATGGTAAAAAGATCAGATCTACAAAAGATGGTGACAGAAAGATGCAAAAACTGAAAAATATAATGGATAAACCAAGCAGAGAACTTCAGGAATCGGATTGGGAGTTGTTAGATAAGTTAGGTGTTTCTGCGTGGGATATTATTGATGCCAATTCTGGTGGACATAAATGTATTACGAACATTTCGGCACTAAATTACTTTGGAAGAAAAACACGACCACCGAGAGGAGGAAGAAGATTTGGAGGGGGTAAAAGTGATTATGTTCCGGCACACGTTAAGTTTGCAAAAATGATTCAGGATGAGTTTGTTAAAGTGTTAAAAGAAAAGATTGCTGAATCAAATGCACTAAATGAAAGTGCTGAAGATTTAAGATCTGTTTTAGATAATTTAGGTATTAGAGAAAAACAAATTTATAGTGTTGGGGAACTCACAAGTGCTGGTGAGATAACAGATAACTTATCTGATATTGCTGAGAAACTATTCAAAGATATTAAAAGTGAAGTTCCAAATGCTAATATTAGAGTAACCGCAGGTAATGATTTGTATCATTCAAGAAAGGGGGGATTACATCCTGAGGGAAAGGCGATAGACTTTACTGTTAGTGACTATCCTGCTCATTATCGTAAAATTAATAGTATTCTTAAAAAATATGAACAAAAATATCCTGGGTTTAATTATTTAGATGAATATCGTTCAGGTAGTAAATACAAAACAGGTGGTCACTTTCACTTTTCATATGATAAAGGTGATGAGGTTCCGGTTGATATGAATATTGAAAAAGTAAGGGAGATTACGATTGATGATATTATTAAAAACAATGACAACAGGGCGGTTATTGGCTTTGGTAGTTCAGGAGAAGGGGTTAAAGAAATCCAACAAATTTTAAAGGATCTTGGGTATGATTTGGGTGGTATGAGAATAAGTGGAAAATATGAAAATGACACCAAAAAGTCAGTTATGAAATTTCAAAAAGATAATGATTTACAAGTAGATGGTGTTGTCGGAATTGAAACTTCTTCCAAACTTAAAGAATTAATATAACGAAAAGGAGACATTGTCTCCTTTTTTTATGTTGTTTTTTTCACAATAACCACCTGGTATTTCCAACACGTAGTTACCATAACCTTTATATGAATTACATTCGTTCATATCATCACACGGTTGACAATTATGATGAATATCTGTTATGGTGTTGCCGTCAATCATTATAATATCCAAAGGGATGATACAATTATACATCCAAAAAGATTGATCACCTTTGGGCATTACAAATAACATTCCGTTAAAAGAATTATTAAAATTCTTTCCCATCATTCCTTTTTGAATGGAATCTTGCGTTGCACAAAGTTTTACTTTGAATTGATTGTCGTTTACTATTACTTTCATATACATATAAATATAAGATATATTAGTTATGAAAAGATATGGTGGAATAATTGTTCGTTGTAATAACAAAGTTTTGTTATGTAAAAGAAATGCCGAGGGTAGTCTTTCTGGTTTTTGGTCTTGTCCTGCAGGTTCAGTTGAAGAAGGTGAAGATCCAAAAACAGGTGCAATAAGAGAATTTAAAGAAGAGACCAATATTAATTTGGATGGGAAGATTGAATTTGTTGCGATGATTAAAAGGTACAATAGAGACGGTACCAAAGTTAAAGGTATGATGTATTGTTATTTAACTGATGTTGATGAAGAAATTTATCCTGATCTAAATTCTGCAAAAGATGGTGATGAACACACTGAGTGTGGGTATTTTGGATTAAATGACATTCCAAGTCCAATGACAGGACAGTTTGAGAAACTTTTAACATTAATTTTAAGTTAAATCAAAAAAAAATTTGACTTAAGTTTAATTTTTTTCTACATTTGTTGAACTTTTAAGAAAAGAAGTTATATTTATATATACCTTTTTAGGAAAATCAAACTTTTTTTTCTTGAAGTACTTGACAGAATAAAAAATCTTTTTTAGTTTTGTTAAGAATTTGAAATAAGAAGTTCTTTGTTTAATATTTTTTTGTTTTCTGTCTTCTTTTTAGACACACACTCCTAAATATATTTGGACAGAAAACAATCGGCGGTTTAGCGTCGTTAGATAACCCCAGTAATGGGACTAAAGGGACTGAAACGGGATTAGTACACCGTGGATGTTCGCAGTCGTGAGATTGACAACTAAACAAAGTGGCTACGGCCGATTCCCCGAGGGCAACTGCTGGGGGGAAGAGGTTACTCTGAGTCCGTGGAATATCAGAGTTGAGATGGTGACATCA
>Ga0070751_1000154_pt1 | contig 50999 bp, 65 predicted proteins | sample VirMetDEL_Aug_28_FD_78514 | JGI IMG/M metagenome (GOLD analysis project Ga0070751, IMG submission 78514) | Aqueous microbial communities from the Delaware River and Bay under freshwater to marine salinity gradient to study organic matter... | ecosystem: Environmental > Aquatic > Marine > Coastal...
CTATGGATAGCCAATGTCTAATAACCTCAGTAGCCAATGATTATGGATATAATAATATGTTCATCAAATGGTTAGAGTTACATAAAAAAAGAATTAGTAAAGATAAAAAGATATTAGTGGTTGGTTTATCTTGTAGTGGTGGGTCTAAAAACGTAACCTCAGCCTTGTATTGGGCTAAAATGAATGGTTATAATTCAGCAATGATTTCAGGACAGTCAGCAAATGTATTACCTGATAATGTCTTAGAAGTTTGTCTCAATGCAAAATATTTTCATACAACTGAAGTTCTTACACTCATTTTATTTTATGAATTAATTCATGCATGTGGTGCCGCTTGTCCTTCTATACATGAAGAAGTTGTCAGAAAAAGTGTCACACAACCTCTCACACGTCCATTAGATGAGTAAAAAAAAAGTACTCATAACAGGAGGTACTAAGGGTATTGGTAAATCTATTTCTAAAATTTTTACCGATAATAATTTTTGTGTCCATATAACAGGTACTAAACAACAAGTTGTTCCTGATTATGTGGACACTTTTTTTATTGTTGATTTTTCTAATAAAGAACAAACAAAAATTTTTTTAGATAAAATTTCTACAGAAAATTATGATGTACTTATTAACAATGCCGGTACAAATATAATCAAACCAATTCAAGAAGTTTCTGAATCAGATTGGGAAATAATTCACAATATAAATCTAAAAATTCCATATTTTATAACAAAAGAAGTATCTAAGCGTATTCCAAATGGTGGTAAAATAGTTAATATAACATCTATATTTTCACATGTATCAAAAGAGTTTAGGTCTTTATATTCAACAACAAAATTTGGTTTAGATGGTCTAACTAAATCATTATCAATTGAGCTGGGACCAAGAAATATCTTAGTAAATTCAGTTTCGCCAGGATTTACAAATACCGAACTAACTGATAGGTCATTAGACATTTCACAAAAATTAGAACTAAGTAAAAACATACCATTAGGTCGATTTGCAGAAACATCTGAAATTTCTGAACTAGTATATTTTTTATCGTCTGATAAAAATACTTACATAACAGGACAAAATATAATAATTGACGGGGGATTTACATCAAAATGAAAATAACATCTAGTATAAAAACATATGAAGTTTTGTTTATGGATTATGAAAAATTCATAGACGAATATTACTCAAATGGTGATATTATAGTACTAGACGAAAGGTTTAATTTGGATATTTTAGAAGATAAAAAATCCATAAAAATTAAATCAACTGAGGACAACAAAGAATATAATTACATATCGAATATAATATCCGAAATTATCTCAAACGGTTTTAAAAAAAACAATAAACTATTTGCGATTGGAGGTGGCGTAATACAAGACATCACTGGTTTTATTTCATCTATATTATACAGAGGTGTTGAATGGTATTTTTTACCTACAACCTTATTATCTCAAGGAGATAGTTGTATTGGAGGTAAGACATCAATTAATTTTGGTTCCTATAAAAACCAAATAGGTAATTTTTATCCACCAACTAAAGTTTGTATTGATATTATTTTCTTAGAAACATTACCCGAAAAAGAAATATATTCAGGTTTAGGTGAGATGTTACATTATTTTATTTTTTCTTCGGAAAAAGACTTAATTATATACGACAAATTATTAGAAGACCGTAACTATTATAAATTGATTAAAAATAGTTTAGAAATAAAAAAATCGGTTATTGAAATTGATGAATTAGAAACTGGCATACGAAAACTTTTTAACTACGGACATACTTTTGGTCATGCAATTGAAAGTATAACAAATTATACAATTCCACATGGGATTGCTGTTGCACATGGAATGAAAATTAGTAATTTCATTTCAATGTCAAAAGGATTTTTAGATTATGAAAATTACATTAAGATAAATTCAGTAATTGAAAAAATAATAAAAAACTATACTCTACCACCTTTTGATTTGAACGATTATTTTGAATTATTAAAGAAGGATAAAAAAAACAGTATCGGTGTCATAAAACCTATCTTGATAGAGGAATGTGGTGAATTATTTCAGTACGAATTTACATATGATAGTGATTTATTACCATTATTGAAAAAATATTTTGAATTATGACTTGGTGTTCATCAGCCCCTCCCCCTGAAAGACAGATTGAAATGTATTCCAAAAATATTGGTGGAAACACATTTATTGACTACGAAAAAGACCCTGAATTAGAACAACTTTTATTAAATAAGACAATCGCGTTTGTTGGTCCGTCAAATAACATTGTTGGTAAAGATATGGGTTCATTTATTGATTCACATGATATTATAATTAGACCGGGACAACTTACTTTTTTAGATGAATCATTACACGAAGATTATGGAAAAAAAACAGATATTATTTTTCATTCTTTTAATTCTTGGGAAAAGGAAATTGCTAATAACAACGTAGAATTTTTACAAACTCTAAAATACGTTGTTGGGTGTATGGTTTGTATTTCTGAGTGTGGTGGATATGAAAAATTCATGAATAATTTAATATCAAAAGGTATCAATTTTCATAAACCAAATGATAGATATATTTTTAAAAATTTTAGGGACGTTGGTACAACTTTGAGTTGTGGTATTTCTTCATTACTAATACTACTAAATTATGATATAAAATCTGTATATATAACAGGTATGGATTTTTATAATATGGGAAAATACGGTAAAGTTTATAGAGATGATTACTTTAATACCGTATCTAAAAGCTCTAGAGGACATATTCCACACAACAATCAACACACTGTATCACATAGTGCCGGAAGAAGTGATTTACATAATCAAGAAGTTCAGATTTCACATCTTAGAAAATTGGCATCAGAAGACAAAAGAATAATATTAGACGAATATCTAACAAATAATTTATGAAAAAAATAGCAATGATTCCTGTGAGATTGGGAAGTAAAAGAATACCTAAAAAAAATCTCAGACTTATAAATGGAAAACCTTTGGTTTCTTATATAGTTGAAGCAGCAGTAAAATCTAATATTTTTGATGAGATTTATATCAATTCAGAATCTGAAGAATTTTTACCAATCGCACAAGATTATAATATAAAATTCTATAAAAGACCTGAACACCTTTCATCTGATACTGCAACTAACGATGAATTTGTAAAAGATTTTATGGAAAATGTCGAGGGTGATGTTTTAATTCAGTTGCTCGCAACATCACCATTTATGTCTTCCGACGAAATAAAAGACTTTACATTATCTATGATTGAAAATAACTACGACACTCAAATTTTGGTTAAGAATGAACAAATTGAATGTGTGTTCGAAAACAAACCAGTAAACTTCAATAGTCTTGGTCAAACACTTCCATCTCAAATGTTAGAACCTATCAAAGTATATGCTTGTGGAATTATGGGTTGGAAATATGATAAGTTTATTGAGAATATGATTAAGTTTAATTCTGGTTATCACGGAGGAGATGGTAAAACAGGGTTCTTCACGATAAAAGGATACTCAACAATTGACATAGATAATGAAGAAGATTTCTTATTAGCCGAATCCATTTTTAAATCTAAAAATCACAAATCAATACCACAATATTATACACCAAAGAACAAAGAAAGAGCCGAAGCCGATGTTCCCTCTATTCTTCTAAAAGATGGTGTTATTCAAAATAATTTTGATGAAGAAAACAGAGAGATAACTAATGTAATAAAACTAATCAACCAAAAAGATTCAACTCTATCATGGAGTCATAGATTAGTAAATACCGAAAACAATTCCGCAACAATAATTAGTCAATTACCTGGTGAAGGTAATAGATTACACTACCACAGAGACTGGAACGAATGGTGGTACATTGTTGATGGTGAATGGGTTTTTGAAATAGATGGGGTTGAAAAAAGAATTGTAAAAGACGATTTGGTTTTTATTGAAAAAGGTAAGATTCATAAAATAACCGCATCAGGTGATAAACCAGCAATTAGACTTGCGGTTAGTAGACAAGATGTTGACCACATTTATTTAGAACCATGAAAGATAGAGCATTTATATTAGGAACTGGTCCGAGTTTAAATAAAATTGATGTTACAAAATTATCAAATGAAGTGACAATGACTTTTAATAGAGCTTATGTTGCCTTTGAAGATTGGGGTTTTGACCCTACATATTATTTAGCAATTGACGGTAATGATATCAGGTCCTTATATAAGGACATTAATAAACTTATGAGAGAATCTGATGTTGAGAAATTTTTCTTAATACAACTAACAGATAATCAAAGGCATGAACCTAGACACTTTCAAGACTTTGAATTTAAGTCAAATGAAGAAATATATGAGAAATCAGACAAGTTGAGATTAATTCAATCTATTGGTTCAAAAATTTTACCAGTGTTAGATGATACAGTTGAAAACGATAATATAATCAAAACTACAATTGTCCCTAATGCAGGATTTTTAGGATTAAAAATGTTATATCACGAAGGATATAGAAAAATTTATCTGTGTGGAATGGACGCAAGGTACTCAAATGATAACACATACCGAGACGTTGAAGTTGATGGTGGGTCATATAAAGCCAAAGAAGATAACGATAAAAATCATTTTAGACCCGATTACTTTGGAAAAGACATTTTTTTTGGTAAACCAAACCAAGACCAAATTATTAGAATATGGAAAGATTTCATTGAAAAAGTTAAAGTAAATTATCCTGATTTAGAAATTATTTCATGTTCTGAAAATTCTAACTTAAATTCATTTATACCTTACAAAGATTTTGAATCTATTTTATAATGGAAATTAGTAAATCAAATATCAAATTTAATTTATCTAAAAGTCATGGTTCATACATCTATGATGATAACAGAGAGTGTGAATTTTTAGACCTAATGTCAATGTATTCATCATTACCATTAGGTTATAATCATTATATTTTTGATGACAAAAAATATATAAAATCTATTTTAGAATATTCCAAGGTAAAAACTTGTAATTGTGAATACAATACGGAAGAAAGAGAAGTTTTTGAAAAAGAGTTTTTAGATTTTGTGAGTGTAGAAAAATATGATTTCGTTCATTTTGCAAGTACAGGTGCATTGTCTGTTGAAATGGCAATAAAAGCCGCTATAGATTTTTCTAAAAAACCTGAAGGAAAAGTGGTGTATTTTGAAAAAAGTTTTCATGGAATATTAGGATACTCAAACTTCATCACTGATAGAATAGGTTCAACAAAAGATAGATTAGATGGGTTTATAAATTATAATTGGATAAAAGTTTCAAATTCTAAAGAATTAGAATCTATTCTATCTTCAGATTCAAATATTTCTTGCGTGATAATAGAACCAATTAGATGTACACAAGGAGACCTTTATTACGAAGAATCAGAATTAGACTCTATCTATAGCATTTGTAAAAAATATTCTGTTATTACAGTTACAGATGAAATACAAACTGGGTTTGGTGCAACAGGAAATATTTGGTATACAAATGATAAATCAGACATCATAGTATTTGGTAAAAAATCTCAAGTTTCAGGATTTTTAACATCTAAAAAAATAGGTTCAACCCTAAACCCAATTAGATATTGTGTAACATGGGATGGTGATGTCTTAGATATGATAAGGTCTAGATACATAATAAAAACAATCAACAAAGATGACCTATTGTCAAATGTTAATCAATTAGGTGATTATTTTTTGTCCGAACTAAGTAGAATTGATGGTATCAAAAACGTAAGAGGTAAAGGGTTTATTATTGCCTTTGATATGGACAATAAAGAAAAAAGAGATTATTTTTATAAAAGATGTATTGAAAATAAGTTATTAGTAAATTTAACGGGTGAAGTATCAATTAGATTGCGACCTAACTTATGTATTGATAAAAAAACAATTGATGAATCCTTACGAAGAATTAAAGACTCACTATGATTTTTACCAGTTCGACTAAATTAATGGGTGGCTTGGGTAATTATTTATTTCAAATTGCTGCTGCTCTTGCCGTTTCATTACGTGATAATAAAAAACTAGTGGTTGATACTTCTGACATTCAGATAGTTCACGACCCATTAGAAAACTACAAAGATAACATTCTTAGAAGAATAACATTCCGTAATGGAATTGATGCATTTATACCCATAAATCAAAATGGATTTCATTTTTCAGAAATCCCTAAAATAGAAAATAACACTAAGTTATTTGGGTATTTTCAAACTGAAAAATATTTTGAAGAGTTTTCAGACCATGTTCGTTCCATTTTTGAAATGACACCTCAAATCAGAAAACACCTAAAAACAAAATATGAAAATGACTTGAATGATGAAACATGTTCAATTCACGTAAGAAGAACAAATTATCTAAAATTTCCACAACACCATCCTGTTTTGGATGTTGACTACTATAAGGAGGCGGTTTCAATTATAGGTGATGAAAAGTTATATTTAATTTTCTCAGATGATTTATTATGGTGTAAAGAAAATTTTGGATTTATAAAAAATAAAGTCTTCATTGAAAATCAAAAAGATTATGAAGACTTATATCTGATGTCATTATGTGATGATAATATTATAGCAAATTCTTCATTTAGTTGGTGGGGAGCTTGGTTAAATAAAAATGAAAATAAAAAAGTCATTGCACCTAAACAATGGTTTGGAACTGCCTATTCACATTGGAATTTAAATGACTTATATTGTAAAAAATGGATTAAATTATGAAAATACTTGTTACAGGTTCAAATGGTTTACTCGGTTCAGCACTAAAGAGATTGTTAGGCGACTCACATGTATACCACACAAGAAAAGATTGTGATTTATTAAATTATGATGAATCATATGATTATATTAAGAATGTTGTAGAAACATATGGTGTTGATACTATTATCCATACCGCGGCTAAGGTTGGTGGTGTGAAAGCCAACATGGAAAATAATGAAGGTTTTTTCTATGAAAATTACTACATCAATAATAATGTTATGAAAATTGCATTTGAATTGAAGATAGAAAATTTTGTAAATGTCTTATCAACTTGCATTTTCCCTAATGATAATATTATATTCCCGTTATCTCCTGACCAAATAGACAATGGAGAACCACACCCAAGTAACTATGGGTATTCTTACGCAAAAAGATTATCAGGGTATGAAACAAAAATTTTTAGAAATATTAATAAGAAAAATTGGTTTTCAGTAGTACCAACAAATTTATATGGACCTCATGATAATTTTAATTTAGAGTCAAGTCACCTAATACCAGGTATGATTCACAGAGCTTACTTAGCGAAAAAAAATAATGAGAAGTTCTTAATTTGGGGTGATGGAAAACAATTACGCCAATTTGTACATTCAGATGATATGGCAAAATTAATTATTTGGTCATTAGAACATTGGAACAATTCTGAACATTGTATGTTAATTGATGAAAAAGAAATTTCTGTTTTAGAAATTGCTAAAATTATTATGAAAAAATTTGAATTTACTGAGGGTGATATAATTTTTGATGAGACAAAACCAAAAGGACAATTTAGAAAACCTGCAATGTCTCACGTCCATGATTACAATTTTACACCAATTGAAGATGGTGTGTCCTCGACCATTGATTGGTTTATTAAAAATTACGAAATAGCACGAAAATAATGAAAATTGATTTAGTACAAGACACAATAGATAATAATGACATTGATAATCTAATTAAATGGTTGTCGAGTTATCCAAGATTAACAAAAGGTCCAAAGACTATAGAGTTTGAAAAAAAATGGTCTGAATGGCTTGGTTGTAAACATTCAGTTTTTGTGAATTCAGGTTCGTCCGCAAATCTACTAATGATTTACGCTTTGAAACTTATGAATAAACTGAAAAACAACAAAATTTGTGTTCCAACACTTTGTTGGGCGACTGACTTGGCACCTGTTCTACAGTTTGATTTACAACCTTTACTGATTGATTGTAATTTGGACACATTATCTGTAGACCTTGAACACTTGGAAAAAACTTTTATTGAGGAATCTCCTTCCGCACTTATTTTAGTTTCAGTTTTAGGTTTATCTCCTCACATGGATGAAATTGTTTCATTATGTAAAAAATATGACGTTGTATTATTAGAAGATAATTGTGAATCACAAGGTACTTCATATAAAGGTGTAAAACTTGGTAATTTTGGTTTGATGTCTAGTTTTTCAACGTATTTTGGACATACAATGAGTACTATTGAAGGTGGTATGATTTGTACAAATGATGATGAAGTATATCACACATTACTACAGTTGAGAAGCCATGGTTGGGACAGAGATTTACCTGTTGAGCAACAACAAGAACTCAGGGAACAATGGTCTTGTGATGATTTCTCATCCCTATATACTTTCTTTATACCAGGGTTCAATGTTAGAAGTACTGATTTACAAGCCTTTATTGGTATAGAGCAATTAGATAAAATTGACAATAACATTCAAAAAAGATATATAAATTATCTTTTGTTTAAGTCGTTATTATCTGAACATATGTGGTTTCCAAATGATATTGAAAACTCATTTACCGCAAATTTTGCAATTCCAGTTGTCTTACCAACTAAAGAACAAAAACAAAAATTGGTTGAAAAACTAAATGAGAATGAAATTGCTTGTAGACCCCTTATTTCAGGGTCAATGGGTACTCAACCATTCTATAAAAAATTATATGGTGAAAATATTTTACCAAATTCAAACATTTTAGATGAAAGAGGAATGTATGTTCCAAACCATCCTAAAATGAGTGAAGACGATATTAAACTTATATGTTCCCTTATTTTGGAAGTTTTATGAAAAAAGCATTAATTACAGGAATAAATGGTCAAGATGGCTCATATTTGGCCGAATTTTTATTAGAAAAAGGATATGAGGTACATGGTACATTAAAAAGAAATTCTGTTGCGGAAAACCAAACAGCAAGACTTGATAACATATTCACAAAAATAAATCTGCATTATGCAGATATGACTGATTTGTCATCATTAATATCAGTCTTACAAAAAGTGATGCCAAATGAAATATATAATTTAGCGGCTCAGTCCCATGTTAGAATTTCATTCGACCAACCATTATATACCGCACAGGTCACTGGTGTTGGTACTTTGAATATGTTGGAGGCAGTTAGATTGATTTGTCCTCAATCAAAGGTATATCAAGCATCATCATCAGAAATGTTTGGTAATTCAATTGACGGAGATGGTTTTCAACGAGAAACAACTTCTATGAATCCAGTGTCTCCTTATGGATGTGCAAAAGTATTCAGTTACAATATTTGTAGAAACTACAGAAATTCATACAAATTATTTGTATCAAATGGAATACTATTCAACCACGAATCACCACGAAGAGGTACAAACTTTGTAACAAACAAAGTTGCTAAAGAAGCTGTAAAAATTAAATTAGGGTTATCTAACGTTCTTAAATTAGGAAACTTAGACGCTACTCGAGATTGGGGTCATGCAAAGGATTATGTAGAGGCAATGTGGATGATTCTTCAATTAGAAACACCAAATGATTATGTATGTGCAACAGGAATTTCGCATACAGTCAGATATTTGTGTGATTACACATTCAGTAAATTAGGATTAGACTATCGTGATTATGTAACACAAGATGAAAAATTCCTAAGACCCGAAGAGTTGAATGACCTAAAAGGAGATTCAACAAAACTTAGAAATCACACCGGATGGTCACCAAATTATTCATTTGAGACTATGATGGATGAAATGATTGATTATTGGCTAAACTATTACAAATAATGGAAAATCCTATAGTATATAACGCAATTGAATGTAAAGAATGTAATGTCCCTAAAGGTTGGGGTCACGAGATAATTTTTGAAAATAATGAAAAATACTGTGGTAAATTATTAGTTTTCAAAAAAGGATGCAAATTCTCGATGCATTATCACATGATAAAAGATGAGACATGGTATGTTGATAAAGGTGAATTCATTTATAGATGGATTGACACTGAAACTGCAGAATTACACGAACAAACTCTTAGAGTTGGGGATAGTGTTAGACAATATCCTGGTCAACCACATCAATTAGAGGCACTAACTGATGGTGTGGTTTTTGAAGTTTCAACGGAACATTTTGATTCAGATTCGTATAGAGTATGGAGGGGGGACAGTCAACCACAATAAAAAAAGTTTGGGTAAACGGTACTTTTGATATTTTACATGTAGGACATCTAAGATTATTAGAGTATGCTTCAAAATTAGGAACTCTAAGAGTTGGTATTGATTTTGACTCTAGAGTAAAAGAACTAAAAGGAGATACCCGACCATTCAATATATGGATGGATAGAATCTACTTTATGAGTAGAATTCATGGTGTTGACAGTGTTGTTGGTTTTGGCTCAGAATTTGAACTAAAAGAACAAATTAGGTTATGGGAACCAGATTATTTAGTGGTTGGTTCTGATTATAAAAACAAATATGTCATTGGTTCAGAATATTCTAAAGAAGTTATTTTCTTTGATAAAATTGGTGATTATTCTACCACAAAAATTTTAGGTCAATGGTAATAGTGGTAGTAGGTGAATCCTGCACGGATAAGTTTATATATGGAAAAGTTGACAGACTAAGTCCTGAAGCACCTGTCCCTGTATTTAATCCAACAGGAAATAAAAAAAATAATGGTATGGCTGGTAATGTTGTTAGAAACATAACGGCAATAAACCCTTTAATTTTAACTTTTGGTTTACATAATAAAAATGAAATTACTAAAACAAGAATTGTTGATAAAAAAACAAATCACATGTTCATTAGGATTGATGAGGGTGAAGAAAATATTGACAAATTTGATTTGAATGAGGTTAATAAAAAAATACTATCTGATGCTGACGCAGTTATAATAAGTGATTATAATAAAGGATTTTTATCTGATAGTGATATTATTGAAATTTCAAAAATAAGTAATCTCACTATAATGGATTCAAAACGAAAACTGAATGATTCATTAATAGAGTATGTTGATTTTTTAAAACTAAATGAAAAAGAGTATAACAATAACAAGTCAATTTCATATACAGAAAAAATTATAATCACATTAGGTGAAAAAGGTGTAATGTATAATAACAAATTATTTCCATCACCAAGACCACAAGAAACAATAGACGTTAGTGGTGCAGGTGACACATTTACCGCTTCATTTACTATCAAATTTTTAGAAACTGACGATGTAATAGAATCTATTAATTTTGCAAATCTAATGAGTTCTATCGTAGTTAGTAAAAAAGGGGTTACAACGCCGTAACTATTTATTACCAAAAGTATTTTTTTATTATAATTAATAACAATTAATAAACTACATGAGTAGAAGAAAACCAAGTCCAACTCCTACATTAGGAGAAACAACACAAACAAAAACTAAAAAAGAATCGATTACTCAAATCATAAAAAGAAAAACTAGAGAAAAATTTCTTTCAAAAAACCAAGAAAAATATTATAGAATTTTAGAAGATAATCAAATTACTATATGTTCAGGTCCTGCTGGTGTTGGTAAGAGTTATATTGCAATGAAATGTGCTATAGACTTATTATCAGACCCAAACAATAATTACGAAAAACTAATAATTGTAAGACCTGCAGTAGAAGCTGAAGAAAAATTAGGAGCTTTACCTGGTAATGTTGAAGAAAAACTAGACCCATATATTTTTCCATCTTATTATCTATTGAACAAGATTATTGGTAAAGATACGAGGGAAAAATTAAAAGATTTAGAGGTTATTGAAGTATTCGCTTTAGCCTACATGAGAGGGATGAATATTGATAACTCAATCTTAATCTTTGAAGAAGCTCAGAATTGTACACCTAAACAAATGAAATTATTATTAACAAGGATTGGATTCAATAGTAAATTCTTTATATCAGGTGATTTAGAACAAACAGACAGGTACAAAGATAAAACACAAAGTGGATTGTGGGATGCGATTGAAAAATTCAAAAATATAAATGATATTGGTGTCTTTGAATTTGAGGACAGTGATATTGTACGTAATCCAATTATTAGTAAAATTTTAGGTAAATACGAAGAATGAAAATTGCAATAGAAATAAATGGTGTTTTAAGAGATACTATAGGTAAGATAGAACAAACTTATAGAAAATTCTTAATGGATGATATATTATTAGAGGAGTCAGATTTTAAACGAGAAGTTACTGAACCTATTGATAGTTTAAATCTTTCTAACCATTTTAAATTTAAAGATGAAAATGAAATATATGAGTTTTTATATTTAGAATTTGCAATGCAAATATTTGGACATGCTGGTTCTTCTGAAACATTCACATTCAATGATTTGAATGATTTTTATATTGAATTTAGAGATAAGTATAAAATAATTTTAATCTCAGATGAGATTGGTAAATCAAAACCTTCAACATTATTTTTCCTTTCAAAGTTTGGGTGTTTAATTGAACATATAACTTTTTACAGTAAATTAACTAAGGATGATGTTTTATCTGATGTTGACATTTTACTTACTTCTAATCCTGAACTATTATTAGAAAATAATAATGTTTTGAAAATAAAGTATGTAACAAAATACAATCAAGATATCAATTGTGAAAATACAATAACTAAAATAAAAGAACTAAAAGATATAATAGAAAAATTATGATACAAGTTTTGGGAGAACTCTACTACATTGATTTAGATAGTATTGAAACTGTTTGTAACATACCTCAAACAACCGAAGAAAAATCTGAAAATGAAGATAGTATACACATTAATGTAATGAAATGGGAAGTAGTTAAAATGTTATTAGAAGTTGTAATGTCTGAAAGAGAGGATATGGATGAATTAATTGGTAAACATAACAATACAACTCTTCCATTTAAATTGGCATTTAATACATTATTACATAAAAAAATTATAAAAAAATTCTAATATGGAACAAGAACAAATATTAAAAATAAAAGAAACTATTGGGAATTTGGAAACTAAAAATTCCAGATTGTATTTTTTAGTACAAGATACTAAAGGGAACGCTAAGGGTTCTGTAAGATACATTTATCAAATGGCTCTTACATTAAAAAACAATGGATTTAATCCAATAATGTTGAGTGAAAAAAATGATTACCAAGGTGTTAGCGAGTGGCTTGGTAATGAATACATGGAAATACCTCACCAAAGTATTGAAAATCGTAACTTAGAGATTTCACCTGAGGATTTTATTATAGTACCTGAAATATATGGTTTTATAATGGAACAGATTAAAAATTTACCTTGTGGTAAAATAGTAATTGCACAAGCATATGACCAAATAGTAGATACTTTACAGCCAGGTCAGTCATGGTATCAATTAGGTTTTAACAAAGTTATTACTACCTCAGAAGAATCTATGAATGAAATTTCCTTGATAATGAAGAATCAATCTTGGGAAGTCATTGAACCGACAATATCCCAATCCTTTTCTAAGGCAACTAAACCACCTAAACCAGTAATTGCAGTACATAGCAGAGACCAAAGAGATACAATTAATTTAATCAAAAAATTCTACCTTAAGTTTCCTCAATTTAGATGGATTACTTTTAGAGATATGAGAGGATTAAGTGAAGTACAATTTGCACAATCACTAAAAGAATGTTGTGCGGCAATTTGGATTGATGAAACATCAGGATTTGGAACATTCCCATTAGAATGTATGATAACAGGAGTACCTGTATTAGGTTTAACACCTAATGTTAGACCAAACTGGTTATCAGAAGAAAATGGTATTTGGGTTCATAATAAAAATGTTTTAGTTGACCTTATCGCAGAATATATTCAAAATTGGTTAGAGGATAACATTTCTGATGAATTATATGAAAATATGAAACAAACAAATAGATACCAAGATTATAATAAATTTGAATTTATGGTAATATCAACATTTACTAAATTTTTGCAAACAAGAGCATTAACGTTCAAAGAACAAATTGAATCAACACAAACAGTATAATTATGTCACAAGAAACTTTAGATTTATCGGTAATATTACCACTACATAAAAAATCAATCAAAGATTTTGAAGATTTTTTTGAAAAAAGTATAAAAGCACTTAACAATCAATCTATTTTACCTAAAGAACTTTTGATTGTCCATTCAAATGATAATGAATTAATTGAATACTTAAATTCTTTTGATTTTGGGTCAATAAATACAAAATTATTATTGTTTGACGGTGAACCAAATTACACATCTCAAATTAATTTTGGAGTTGAGAATTCTACATCAAAATGGGTTTCATTTTATGAATTTGATGATGAGTATGCGTCAATATGGTTTAAGAATGTAAAACTTTATATGGATGCATTTCCTGAAGTACAAGCATTTTTACCAATTGTTGTTGATGTTGATAATAAAAATACATTTGCTGGATTTACAAATGAAGCAACCTTTGCGGCAAATTTTAGTCAAGAAATGGGTATGTTAACTAACGAAACTTTACTTGATTATCAAAACTTCCAAAGTTCAGGTATGGTAATACAAAAAGAATCATTTGTTGATTTTGGTATGTTTAAGACAAATTTCAAATTAACATTTGTGTATGAATTTTTATTAAGAATGACATATAATTCAGTACAAATTATGACTATCCCTAAAATAGGTTACAAACACCTAAACATGAGAGAAGGTTCAATCTTTTGGAATTATAAATTTGGAAACTCAATCTTATCTGAAAATGAAGTTAAGTTTTGGGTAGACTCAGCAAAAAAAGAATATTTCTTTACTGAAGAAAGAAACATAAACTTTCAAGAAAATGAAGGTTAATGTTAGAAGTATCGGGTTCAACACAAGAGCGTAAACGTGGTCGTAAAACAGTCAACGAAAATTATTTCGCTGAAAGAGAAGAAGCTGCCGTTAGACGTTATTTAGTTGCTGAAACCTTTGAAGAAAAGAATAAGATTTATAATGAATTTTTAAGACATCCATTGGATAAAATGATATCTTCAATTATTAGAAGATATAAACTTTATCGTAAAGATATGGATTTTTTTGAAATTCATACTGACACTCATTCATTTTTAATGACCAAAATAGATAAGTTTAGGCCTGATAAAAACAAAAAAGCTTATTCATATTTTGGTACTATCTGTAAAAACTATTTAATGGGTCAAATTATCAAAGACCAAAAAGATATTAATAGAAAAATATCATATGAAGATATATCTTCAAGTTTGGAGGAAAGACCTGATATGGTGTATTTTATTGACGAAGAAAAATTTGATTCGGAAGTTCTAATAAAAAAATATTTAGATGAACTTAAGTTTTTTTTAGAAGGTGAAAATATGAATGATAATGAAAAAAAATTAGGTTATGCACTAATTGATTTATTTGAAAACTATAACACTATTTTTGTTGGGGCTGATAATAATAAATTCAATAAAAATATTATTTTACTATCTCTAAGAGAGATGACTAACTTAAGTACTAAGGAAATTAGAACTAGTATGAAAAGATATAAAAAATTGTATTTTGTAATACAAGAGGCTTTTAAAGAGTAAAAAATAATATCAAATATTTATAGATATGCCAAGACCACAGAAAAAACAAATATCACTAACTAAAGAATCAATGTTATCATTGATGCAAGAAATATATAACGAGTTAGTTGAACAACGAAATACTGCTATTCGTATACAGAATAAAATGTTAACCATGATGAAGGACCCTGAAGATATGACAGTTATTGGTCCGGTTATTGAAAAACAACAAAAAATCATAAACGACGTTGTCGAAAAGAAACTGTCTCTTTCTAAATTACAGGCAAGTATTTGGGAAAAATCTGCAAATCAAGAAGAAAGTTTTACAATATCAGACCTTGATGCCGATACTATACAAAGTCTTTTACAAAAAGATATATCTGACGACGATGTTTATACAACAAGATAAAAATGCCACAGGACGACTTAAAATTTTCGTATCAGGAAGCGAAAGAACTAATTCAAGCGAACAAGACCTACAAAGAAGTCTCTGATACAATAAAAGAGAGAAAACGTCGTGCCGGTGACAGTTTAGAACAAGCATCATCAAAAACATCAACAACTGAAGAAAGCTTAGTTCAAAAAAAGAAAAGATATCAAAGACAAGTTAAAAGCCAACTAGAGGAATTATTAGAATTACAATTTTTATCCTCAGGTTCTGGTAATGACAATTCTAACTACATAAAAAGAAAATTTACTCAAACATTACTTGAAATAAAACCAAAACTAAAGAGTATTGTTGAGAAGGAAACAATAAGCGCTTTAGGTTGTAGTCAAGAACAAAAATATGTTTCAGGAGACATCTATATAAAAGTTTCAGCGATTGACCCATCAAAGAGACTTAAAGTATCACCTGAAGAACCGGGTTCTATTGGGATTTATGAATCAGTTGATACGGGTGTTGGTACTACTCCATACTCAATGAATAGGCAATTATATACCCGTCTTCAAAACTTAAACGTCCCATTTTCAACATCATATAATACCGATTATATTGGGAAGTCAGGGCAAGCTTTATTTGATATAGAATATGTAACGCAAGATAATTTTGGAAATACCGGAGAATTTTATAAAGTATCAGTTAGAGATAGACAAAATGGTGAAAATTTAGTAACAGAATTTTTAACTGATTATTATAAAACAATTGAAGTGTTAGACCTGAGAAATTTTGCCGCTCAGTTAGCCAATGTATTAACAGGGTTATTAGATATGGAGTTAATTGTTGGAACTGAACAAATTGCTGTTGAAGGTAAATTTTTTAAAATTTTGACAAGAATATTAGGGTTATGTTTTGATAATAGAGTTGAAATTGATGTGTCAGGTAACTCTAAGGTCTCAGAATTAGACGGTATTGATGATACTTTTTTTGAAATGACTGACCAAGACTTGAGGGAGATTGATAACTTTATATCAAACGTAAAGCAAGGTGTTGTTGAATTTGTGGACTGTGATAATGTAAAATTACCACTTGACAGACAAAATGTACTAAATCAACTATACTTGTTAGATGTAAATGTTGACGGTAATCAAAATGATTATGACTCGGAAACTGTTGACGGTCTTATAGATTCAATAGTTTCTCAATGGGAAATTGAATTTCCTAAATTGGAACTTAGGCATAATTTAACAAAAGATTTTTTAAAAAATTATCCTTTAGCCATCACTTTAGGTATTTTAGGACCAAAAATGTTGTTACCATTACTAATAATGGGTAAATCGTTGCAAAAAAATGCAATTGATGATATAAATGACTTAAATGATTTTATCAGACAATATAAAAAAATGATAATAAATCTTACGTCTAAAATCGCAGCACTTTTTATCGAAACATTATTCAATATTATAAAAAAAGACTTATTAAATTTAGTAAGCAGTATTCTAATTGATATTGTAAATGAATCTAAACAAGCTAGGTACACAATGATTTATCGTTTATTAGTTTTAGCACAACAAGTTGGTTTATTAATTGATGACTACAGAAAGTGTAAAAATGTTATTGATAATATTTTATTAGTTTTAGCGGCAACCAAAAACGTTTTAGCCGGAAAAAAACAATTACCATATCCCGCATTACTATTAGCACCAACGTTACCAGGTTTCTCATCAACACGAGCATCTATTAATGTTATTCAGGAGCTACAAAAAGCTGGAATTAACACGGGTCCAAACCCGGATGGTACTGTAAATAAAGGTGTTTTATCAGAAATACAAAGAATAACTGGTGTACAAAAAGAATCCGATGAAAACGGTAAAGTAGAATTTGCATTACCACCAACACCAATAACACCGGCAATGACTCTACCACCAATAAAATTAGTAGGTAAATCTATGTAATCATGACTAAAGAAGAATTAGACCATATTGAAAAACAACTCTCTGATTTACAGAATATACCTAATAAAGAACTTATTAGTAGTATGGATATATTATCAACTGAGTTTGATACGTTAAAGGACTTGATAATCAAACTAACTCATAATATTGATACAATTGAGAAGTATTATAATACGATTCTAAAGGAATACGACAAAAGAAATAACTAATGAGTAAAGGACTAAAAGATTCGGCAAGACGTAATTTATATTACGGAAAGGTTGTTGATAATATTGACCCTTTGATGTTGGGTCGTATAAGGGCTGAGGTTATTATTAAAAACCAACAGGATATTGAATTATCTGTACCTAACACAAATGTTAAAAACGGTGACAATATAAAAAAATGGTCTGAAAATGACCCTTTTGTAGTTTATCCATTATTACCTTATTTTTTATATCAAGTACCTGCAGTTGGCGAACTTGTTCAAATAATGTACGCTAATGATAATAATCAGTATCAAGACATATATTATATACAAGGAGCATTCTCAAGTCCCGTTCAAACACCATTTGAACAAATAGAACCAGCCAAAGCTCTTACAGGTTTAGGACCTAGAATTAAACAATCTTTACCAATAAGAAACGTTGACGGTACAATACCAAAAAATACTAAGGGTATATTCCCTGAGCCTGGTGATAATGCCCTAATGGGTAGAGGAACAGCCGATGTAGTTGTAAAAAGAAATAAAGAAAAAGGAGAAGATACTGTATTAATCAGAGCGGGTAAAACAGAAAAACTTGAAAGGAATGTATTGCCGGTTCAAAACATCAGAAGAGCATTTTCTCAAGTATCTCAATTCCAACAAAGAACAATACCTAGTACACCAACTAACATTATTTCTCAAAAAGTAGAAGCCAAATTAGTAAAAAAAATAATAGAATGGCAGATTTCTAATCCTGAAAATGGTTCTGACTCATATAGTGGGAATGTCATTCTATATACACTACCTGCAGAAGATAAGGTATTAACTAACTCTTTTGGTTTACCAAATAATCCTTACCTAAATAAAGTTAGAGAATATGAAAGTAAATTTGATGACTTGTCAATGGACAATGCAATTAATTTCATAAATAACTTTATAAAAGGAGTTAATGATGGGAAAATTCCAAACGGTCCCCAACTATCAACAAATGGGGGTTGGGAGACTCAATATTTTCCGTTGTATGTGAGACCAGCATCGAGCAATTATAAAGTAATGGTTTTAAATACAAGTACATCACAAGCAAAATTAAATGTGAATTTACTAACTATACCAACAGCCAGAAAAAATCTTACTAAGATAAATAAATCAATCAAATTTAGTGAAGGTCAAAAACAATATGGTAATTTCTTAATGTCTTCACCAGGTGTTGTTGGTGTACAAAAAACTGTAAAAATACAAGAAAAACAAAACTTACAAGTGGTTGGGGAAAGACAAAGTGTTATTGTTGATGGTGCCGATAAGATTTATCTTTTATCACATGGTAGTAAAATACCAGGAAAAGACGAGATAATTCTAAATGATACGTTATATGGTATCCCACAAGAATTTATTGAGAATACGATTGAACCAAACACGTCCTCAATGGTTAGAGGTGAAGAGTTATTAAAATTACTAAATTACCTGATTCAATTTGTGTTTGCACATAGTCATGACTATCACAATGAATCCCCAAATACTAAGTGTCATGGTAGTGCACCATCTAAGGAAGATATCGACGCATTATTCGCATCTGCAAAAGAAACTATATTAAATACAAATATTCGTTTGAATTGATATTTATTATAAAAAGAGTAAATGTCAGTTCACAAGTCATATTTTAACAGGAATAATACTATAATCTATAACTCATACACAAACACAGGTAGAAACCCTGTTACTGAGTTATATTTTGGAAGTGCTCAAGATACTTTAGCAACAAACGGATTCTCTCGTTTTATATTCAATATTGATTTATCACAACTTCAAGCCAAGATAGCCACGGGTGAAATATCAACAGGTTGTACTGCGGATATGACACACGTACTAAATATGACTAACACATGTGCTTTTTCTGAAACTGAATTACTAAATACATACACCTCTGACGGTAGAAGAAGAGCAACAAGTTTTGATTTGGTTTTATTTAGAATACCAAAAGTCTCAGGTACGACAGGAAATGCCCAAGAGTGGGACGAAGGGGTGGGTTATGATTTTTATGACTTCCAGACCACTCAAAATTCGTCCTACGGACAAAGTTCACCAACAAGTCCATTCAACGATAAAGCATTTTCAACAAGACCATCAAATTATTATCAAGCAACTACTTTGAGTGGATGGTCACAAAACGGAATTTATGATAATACAAACTCAAATTCGATTTCAGGACTGAATTATTCAGGACTTACCATTGTTGACACACAACACTTTGAATTTGGTGATGAAAACATTTCATTTGATATGACAAACGAGATAAACAATGTCTTATCGGGTGCAACTACTAATATTGTGGGATGGGGTATTGCTTACCTACCACAATTAGAAAATATAACAGGTCTTACCGAAAACTATTCTGTTGGTTTCTTTACAAGACACACACAAACTTTCTACGAACCATATCTACAGACAACATATGATGATTTGGTTAATGATGATAGAAATTTATTTGTTGAGAATAAAACTAATAAATTATATCTATACGTTTATCAAAATGGTGATTTTGTGAACTTGGATGGTAACCCAACAGTTAATATTCAAGATTCAAATGGTAATAATGTATATACAAATCTAACATCATGTTTGAGAAGTAAGGGGATATATGAAGTATCAGTACCTCCAATCTCAGGATACACCACACCATGTATGTTTTACGACGTATGGTCAAGTGTTGTACTAAATGGTGTTAGTTTAGCTAATATCACAAATGAAGTTATATTACAACCATATACTAACTTGTATATAATTGGTCCTCAATCTAAAGAGCCAGCATTGTACGGATTCGATGTTTCAGGAATAAATCAAAATGAAAAAATCCTGAACACGGATATTAGAAAGGTGTCGGTGAATATAAAGAAAGCATATACTAGTAGACAACCATTATATAGAATACAAGCCGACTATAGGATTTATGTTAGAGAGGGTACTACTGAAGTACAAGTACAAGATTGGACACAACTAAGTAGAACACCAAACGAGTACTATTTTACTTTTGACACAAGAGATAAAATACCTAACGAATATTTTATTGATATTAGAGTGTCAACAAGTGGTGAGAAAGATACTTATAAAAGACAAATACAATTTGAAATCGTAAATAAAAAATGAAAAAAGTAGTAAAAATTACCGAATCAGAATTAGCTAAGTTAATTAAAAATGTATTATCTGAACAAGATAGTGATAGATATATGTTTTTCTCGAATTTGGAACAAATGAGAAGACAGTGTGATTTATTATTAGATTTAGACAGAGGTATGATTGAATCTATATTAGATAATGGACATGATTGGGCACAGGACCACATTGCTGAAGCCAAAAATAATATGGACCAAGTCTTTGATTTCTTAATGAATGAAACTAATAAAGATGGTTCTGACATGATGGAGGAAAGTAAAAAAAAGACTGGTACTAAATTATGTGCAAGAGGTAAAGCCGCCGCTAAAGCAAAATTTGATGTGTATCCGTCAGCATACGCCAATTGATACGCAGTCCAAGTTTGTAAAGGTAAGATGCCAGGACTCGATGGAAAAAAACATTGTTCAGGTTCCTACTGTTAATTTGTTAGTTTAGATTTTACTTTGTATATTTGTCCAACAAACAAATTTTATGTCACGTAATAATTTACACAAGGTAAAAAGGGTCATTCAAAAACTTTATATAAAGGCTCATAAAAAATTTTCAATTACTGAAGAGAAATCAGTATATGAAAATGACTGTATTAGAATTTGTAAAAAATTACTTAATTTACAAAATTCAATTTTACTTATTAGCCCAATATCTAACAAGCGATATATACGTAATGATGAACATCAAATTTACATCATCATTGAAGGTAGGTCAGTGAATATTATTAACCACACATATTCATATGTTGTGTTTTTAGATGAAAAATCTTTAGAAAAACTATTAAATATGTATAATACTGAGGTTGAGAAACGAAGAGAAGAATTCGAAAAAGAAATGACCTCAAATATCAAACATTCACTACAATCAATAATTCATTCAATCCATGAGTAAGAAATTTAAAAATATTTTTATAAGTGGTTTGATATTGTTTGTTATTATACCATTGTCACTAATTTTTGTTACAATTGCTTACATTAATAGGGAAGACATGACAATATCATCAGAAAACGATGTTGAACCAAAAGGTACTGAAAAAATTATATATAAGGAAAAAGTTGTTACCGATACAGTTTATGTAACTAAAACACAAGTTTGTAATAAAAAACATTGTGATGATATACATCAACCTTCAGTCCCTGAACCTACTAAAGTTGTTGTTAGTGATTCTGCTCAATAGATTCTTGTAACACTTTTAGAATTAAATCCCTAACACTTTCTTTTTTTGGCTTGTAGGAAGTCATGACAGGTTTTTGACCTTTTCCTGATTGGGTGTCTTTCTTTTCTGCGGCACGTTTTTGTCTGCAAGCCGCCTTTTTTTCCGCATCACTCATTTTTCCAGCAACACCTGCAGCTCTACATTTTGGATACGCACCATCCTCCGCTGATTTTCTACCACATGGTGGATGTTTACCGTCAACTTTACGACAAATATTAACCCAAGGACCTTTAGGTTGTTTACTTCCTTTTGGTTTTTTCTTTTTACCAAACCAAACTGCTAAATCTTCAGATAAAATATTGTTTAGTCTTTCTTCCATTTTACTATATTACTATAAATATACCATGAAAGAAAAAGGAATTTTATTTAACGCTATCGAATATCAGTCAATTGACGATTACGAGGCTTTTGTAGAAAAAATGGATGGACATCAATCTGAATATATTATTAGATTAGCATTAGAGTTAGCAAACTCAAATGGAATCTATACCTTAGAAGAATGTGAAGTTATATCTAAGTCATTACGAGTTATTACAGATGACAGAAAACGAGAAAATATCAAGAATAGTACAGATTGAGTATAGAATACTTAAAGCTGTAATGAATGGTCACAAAGCATTCATTGGTGATGAATTCCAAAAAGATAGGGATGAAATGATTAAGTTAAGATGTGAACTATATCCAAGAAACACTTATTGTATTGGGCAAAGTAAATAAAAAAGGGGACCGTAAGGTCCCCTTTGAGTTTATCACTATTGTGAAGATTATCTCAACTCGTTCAAGTCGAATGTTCTAACACCATCAACTGTGATTTTACCGTAGAAACGGTTATTCACCATCTTCTTAGCGTATCTTGTCATGATACCCTTGATTGGAGTGAAGTTGAATGGGTTATACATAGTTGGAGTCAACTGAAGAGGTACATATGGTGCGTAAATGTAACCTGTATCAAGTAAAGATGTTCCTTTGTGACCCATCAACACAGTGTTTGCTGGGAAATAAGGGTCTCTATAAACTTGATATCTACCGCTCAATGTACCAACTCTTTCAATACCCATGTTGTATTGGTCTTGGTCAGGTGCTGCATTTGAAACGTGGAAGTACTCCAAGTCGTCAAAAATTGCACTGATTTCAGAAGAAACAACAATCCAGTTAGCTCCACCTCTCAACGTTGATTTGTGGATTTGTGCTGAAATTTGGTTGATAGCAGTGATAAGAGTTTGGTTCCAGTCCTTCTGTGTATAAGGTACTGCATTTGAACCTAATCTCTTCCATCCGTTATAATCCCATCTCAATGACCAAGATGCTCCTTGTCTCAAATCTCTTAAGATTTCACGGTCAATCTCAGCTGCAACTTGCTCTGACAACAATGCTGTCAATTCAGCTTCAGCGTCGATGTTGTGGAAAGCAGCAACGTCTTGAGCTAATTCAGGAGACCATTGAGCTCTAAGTTTTCTTTCTGTAACTGATACTGTTACTGACTGAAGGTCAAAAGAAACTTCACCAATTTGGTCTTCAAATTCTAATGTATCATATACTCTATACAAGATGTTGAAACAGTTCTCAGAGTCCTCTGTTACAGCAGCACCTGTTGTAGATGCGAATGTTGAACCTGAATAACCGTCCAATGAATCAGCACCTACAGCGCATGGTACTTGTAAGTCAACTTCCAAGTACATTACACCGTCAGCAGTACAAATATCATCATAATAGTTAGTATTTGCACCTGCAAATGGTGTGTAAGATGCTTGTGTACCGTATTCAACAATACCCTTACCATATTTCTGAGTCACAACTCTATAAAGATATGGGTTAGCAGTGTTACCTGAAGTTGTGTTGTTATTTGCATTACCAACAATCTTCAAACCAGCTAAGAATGATTCTGTATCTTGTAAGTTTCCGTCAGGACCGATAAGTTTACCTTGACCTGCACTTGAGAAACCTGAGATACCAATCAATACTTTTCTATAAACGTCACTTGTGTACGCAGATGCAATCAACTGACCATTGTCCCAAGCCATTGATGTAGCAGCAACTGTAACAGCTGTCCACTGACCTTTAGAATAGTCAAATAACCCTGGAGGGTCCAAATCAGGTGTGTTACCTTCGTAGAACAAGTCATACAAGTTCTTATTGAATGGTGTTCCTGAAGTATAACCAGCGTTAGGACTACCTGGGTAGTTACCTGGTGAACCTACTGGTGCGTAGTGTACACCTGAATAAGTTGCAGTTCCACCTGAATAACCTTGGATTTGAGGTACAAAATAGAACAATTTACCGATTGGTAAGTTCATAGCTTGTACAGAAACGATATCGTTTGCTAATAATTTTGAGAATACTCTTCTCACGATTGGGAATACAACAGTTTCAAAAGAACCTGAATCGTTTGATGATGAAGCCTCGTTGATAAGGTGAGACGCTTGGTTCTCATACAACTGTGCAACGTTCTCCTTCAAGTGACCATTCAATCCCTCTAAGAAACCTAATTTATCCCATTTGTTGATTGTGTCTTCTTTGATAACTTTCAAGTGCTTAAGACCGATGTTACCAACAAGACCGCTTTCTAATAATGCTCCCATTTTAGTATTTATTTGTTTTTTTGTTTTATTTTTATTTTATTTTTTGCATGAGGTCCTTCATTCTTAAGAATTGAGGATTCTCATAAGTTTTTGATTCAATCAAACTTTGAGCTGAACCTGAAGATGGTGCCTTGTCAATAATCTTTTCAACAGATTCTGTTACAACATCAGCATTACTTCCTGACAACTCTTCTTTTATTTGTTTGTAGAGGTTCTTTGACTCTTTCATTGTTTCAGCATCGTCAAATCTTCTTAAGATGTTAATTTTCTCCTTCTTAGTTGTAGAGTGTTCTGTGAACAATCTTGTTGCGTAAGCTAAGTTTGAGTTGAAAACTGCAACTTCTTGTAATTTTTCTCTGAAGATATTCAATGCTTTACGGTACTCTTCATTTTTTTCATTGAGTTTAGAAACTTCTGTTTTCAATTTCTCGTTTTCATAAACGTGATTTCTGTTATTAGTAATTCCTTTTCTCAATCCACGACCTTCTTTAGAACCAAAACCATAAGTTCTAGCTGCTTCTTTGGTTTCTTCGTAATCGATATCACCTTCTTCTTTAGCTGTTTCTTTTCTCTTAGGTCCTTTTCCATGGTGTCCGACTTTTTCCAAGGTTCCTTTAATGTCACCTTTTCTTCCGCCACGTTCCATCATTTCACCATCTTCATCTTCTTCTTTCATTTCGCCTTTTACAAATTTCTTTGCTTCAGATGAAGATTTACCTTTAGGTCCTTTATGAATGTTTTCACCACTAAATGAAACTTTTTTAGGTCCGTTTCCTGTTTTACCTTTTGGTGTTATAGTCATTTTTGCCTCTTCGACTTTTTCAGGTGAATAAGATTCATCACCTTCTTCCATTTCGTCCTCTTCGTCCATTTCAAGTTCATAGACCATGTTTTCGTCGTCAGACTCATTCCATTCTTCGTCCATGTCCTCTTCATCAAACTCAATTTCGAAAACAAGCTCTTCGTCTGGGTCATCTTCGTTATCTCTTTCTGGGTCAACTTTGAAATCAACGTCAACTTCAGAAGGGTCTAATCCACCATCACCGAATAATTCATCCATGATAGCGTCTAAACTATCGTCTTCATCTATTTCCATTTCTTCCATTTCTTCAGATTCTCCTAATTGAACGATATACTCAACGTCTTCATCATTATCAGTAATGTGAACTTCATCATCATCCTGTGTAACAATAACTCCGTCTTCGTCACTCATTCTCTTAAAGATTTTTAAGATTTCCTCATCAGACACGTCTGTCAAGTCGATGGGTTCTTCGGAATCAGTATCCATGTCCATGTCAATATCCATGTCCATATCAACTTCATCTTCATTATCAGTATCCATATCCATGTCTTCGTCACCGGCTGGTTCCAAATCCATATCAATATCAACGTCTGTGTCAACCTCATCATCATCTTGTTCAGACAGAGATTCCTTTACTAACTGAGAGATTTCTTCCTTCATGGTCGAAGCAAGTATTCCTTTTGCATTTTCAGAAACAATAGATTCCAAATTTTTCATTTGGATTAATGCTTCTTCAACAATGTTTTTCTTTTCAGACATATTTTTATGCTATATTTTACATAATAAATATATCCAAACACCAAAAAATATTGATTTTCATGGTGTTCGGACAAAAAATATTACTATTATAAATATTATTAAAACAAAAAAACTCGGAGTTTCCTCCGAGTCTAATTATTCAATACGTTTTATTTTTAATCAATCACTTCATCAATCTTACTTTCAAGACACGCAGTGATTCTCCAATCATGCGGAAATCCTTGATATTTTTTAGTCACTTTAGCTTCAACATCGGTTACATTGTAACCCATAACAAGTTTCTCTTCTCTAATTTTTTTTACCTTTCCAGTGTTTTCATCAGGTAAGTCATAAGTTACCTTTGCAACAAAATATTTTTCATCCATAATTTAAAATGTTTTTTAGTGTCCTAAATAATCGGTTAATTTTTTCATCAAGTCAATAGACTTGTCGATACTTCCCTGACTTTTCATCTTAGTTTCCTCTTCAAGATTTTCCTCATACTTAGAACGGTCATCAACATTTGAAAACAAGTAAGCACCTGGTGTTGATGGTGATGACACTAAGTCAAAACATATTAATTCAAAATCGTCTTGGACTTCATTTTGTTCCCCAACTTTTTTTAGTGAACCAACCCCACGTGAAGATACGCCCATAGTCACACCTTGTCTCATAAGGTTTGCAGCAATATCTCCCTTTGTTGAGACAATACCTCTCTCGTGGAATCCTGGTGAAGTCAATAATCTTAACTTACCCATAAGAATATTATTATCCCACCAAACATCATCAATGATATGAGACACTCTATCTAAATCAATCAATGAAGATTCTGGGTGGTTTAATTCTGATGTTGATAAACCTTTATTTATAATTTGTTTATATTTTTCAGCTTCTCTTTTTAATATTCTTTCGGGGTAAACTCTACCATTTCTATTTGGTACTCCGTGTTTTTGTAAAACGGCGTAGAATACAAAAGGTTTTGAATAATCAAGTTGGGTCTTTTGTTCTTGTAACATTTTCAGATTGAATTCATCTTTTGGGGAAACATATCCCGCATCCATTTCAATCAAGATACCTTTACCAACTTCTGATGGTCCTAATATTCTCATATCTTTCATAATACTTTATAAATAAATACTATGAAAAGATACTTTACGCTATAATACCGAACGATTCTTTCTTAGATGAAGAAAAAGTAAAAAACTCATTTTTGATAATTGAATCTTTATAAATCATTTGAATTATTTTTTTTACTTCATTTTTTAGTTGGGTTGATTTAAAATCCATTTCATTTTTTAGATATAAATTTACTTCTAAATTCATGAATGATTTTTTACCATACATTATACCGCTTGTTCTCAAATCTAAATCAACTATAAATTTATCATTGAATATTGTTCTGTTATAATTCTCATATACGGTATGTTTTATTTGCCGTGATAGATTGTTTACAATACGATTCCAATTGTCATACTCATCTGTTGGTTCTGCCCATGATTGTATGTTTATGAATATAGATTTTAAGTTTTTTGAATCTACCGTTCCGTAATTTGTTTTAATTTCCTTATATAAATTTAATTTTGAGGTTTTACCTTTTTTCATTACATATTTCTTGCTCGAGTTTATTTCTATAATGAAAATATATGATAAAAACTAATAATTGTCAAAAAAAATCACTTTATAAGAATATCTATGTATATTTTTATTATTTTTTAGATATTTGTATTATATGTTAATTGTCAAAGTACACGGTTCTCAGGGAATTGAACGAGCGTTGAAAGAGCTAAAGGGTAAGGTCATTAGGACCAAACAGAACAACATATTAATTGATAGAAAAGAGTTCAAGAAAAAATCCGTTACGAGAAGAGAACAAATCAAAAAAGCAAAATATGTTCAGTCTGTAAAAGATAGAGAACAATTATAGTGAGTTATATAACTGTCTCATTTTTATAAGTTCTATCTTACCACTATTTTCTTTACTAACTTTTTCAATAGTCTCAGATATTTTATTTTTTACACTTAAATCCTCAACAGTATTTTTAACTTCAGATAACTTTTCAATAGTTTTTTCTTTCAAAGACTCAAATTCCTCTTTAATTGATTCTTCAGGTTTTGAGACTAATTCAACAAATTCTTGTTTTTCTGATTCAGATAACGTTTCAATAACTGATTCAATTTGTTTGTTGGCAATTCCAATTATTGTTGATAAAGGTAATTTTACTGTTTCCAAAACAGATTGTTTTCTTTGTAAATTTTCAGATATCTTTTTCTTTGATGTAACAACTTTTGATAAATCTGAACCATAGACTAACATATCAATATCAGAATATTCGTTTTCTGTTACAACATCCTGAACCCAATCCATTATTTTGATGAACTTATTATTCTTATATTGTGAAACTATTCTTACACCTTCATTGATATATTCCAAGGAATCTTCTTTTGAGAAACCCATGTTTTTAGACAAGTCTGAATAAACATTATAAATCTTAGAAAAACTTTTATCTTCAATTACAAGTTTTGAAAAATTCTTCATATTAGATTTAAAAGAATTTTTACCATAAGACTCAACAAGTCTTTTATTTATCTTCGATATCAAATTACCTAGTGTCATAGTTTTTATTTTATAAATATCAAGACCTTAATATGTTTTCCAATTCTTTTTCCATATCACCTAAAGATTGTGAACCTTTAGATAAATCCAAGTAGTTTTTACCTTTAATCATATCGTTCTCAACTAATATATTTAAGTCCACTTTTTGTGATTCGGGTTGAACTTCTGGTGCGGGAGGTGCTTCTGGTACTTCTGGTGCCGGAGGTGCTATTTCTTCACCACCCAAAGGTGCTTCAGGTTCCATTGATGGTTCAGGTATTCCTCCTCCACCAAAGTCACCACCACCAAAGTCAGAGGTTGTTGATGTGTCTGAGGTTGTTGTACCCGTGGCTCCACCACCATATAATTTATCGATATTATCAAATACACCTGTTTTTCTAATCACCTCAGCGGTTGTTTGCAATTCAGCTGAAACTGCTTTTTCAATTCTTTGTTGTTGTAAATCTAATCTAATTTCTTCATCAGAGAAACCAAGAATATGTTTCTTAGCCCATGTTGTTGATACTGGTTGTATTCCATTTCCTGGGTCAGATACTGCATCACGATATAATTGAATTTTTTCTTTCCATATATCAATTTTCAATAAATCAGCCTGTGTTGATGGATTTGTAAGACCTAAAGTGAAATTTGACAACTCATCTTCAAAACCAAGTAAAAACAAATGAATAATTGCAATTTTATTCAATTCTTGAATCATTGATTTTTGAATTCTATTAATTGTTCTGGCAAATCTAATATCCTGTAAAGATAGGTTTTTACCATCTCCAACAACTTCTTCAAAACCTAAAAACGCTTTAGGTACTCTAAGTGCTGTTAATAATTTTTTCTGAATATATTCAATATCAGCAATTTCAGATAAGTTAGTTGCCCCTGGTAATGTTTCAATTGGACTTGGAGCTGATGGGTCACGTACAGGAATAAAATAATCTTGGTCAACCGCCATTTGGTTAAATCTCAAGTCAACATTACCACTTGAACTATCAACAACTTGGTCTCTTTTGAATTTATTGGCTACTCTTTGTACATACGGTTCAACATCTTGGTCGTCCATATTACCAACAAATACTTTGAATACTCTTCTTTCAGGAGCTCTTGATGTTCTATAAATTAACATCGCATCTTCAGATAATAAAAGTTGTTTCCAAATACGTCGAGCTTTTTCTAACATTGATGTACCATATGGTAACTTTCTATCATCACCTAAAAGTCTAAAGTGAGCAATTTCCCATGAATTGAATTCCATGTTTTTCTCCTTCCACTTAAACTTCATTGGTTTAGATTCTTTGATATCGCTAGTTGTTGCATTCAAATTTCTATCACCTAACATACCACCTTCAACACGTTCAATTGAAATGTTTGGTAATTGGAAACATCCTACGACACCTTTTTCAGGGTCTAATTTTAAGAAAATAAAGTTGTCACCAAACTTACATGTGTTTCTTGTCCACATAGGTAAGTTTGTGTTTATATCCAATTTGTTATTGAATAAATCTGCCAAAATACTTTTTATTCTTTTAGATTCTGAATAAATCTGTAACATAAAACCATTTTGGTCTGGTGTTGTTGATTCTTCAGCGTAAATATCAAGAGCGGCTGAGATTTCAGGTGTATACTCCATTGATTCGTAATCATAGAAACTAGCCAATCTTGTTGGTTCGTAGTATACGGCTTGAGTATAAAGGTTGTTCTCAATTTTCGTCCATTGAGATGACAAATAATAAGTCTGTTGTGCTTGTAATTTTTCTTTTTCGTATGTTTCCTTGTCGGTTGTACGCAATAACTCTTTTTTATCAAACGAGTACGTTGGATAATCTTGACCTAATAACGAATTAGGTCCAAAAGTTTGAGATAATCTCTGCCAAACGGTTTGTTTTTCTGACATATTACAATTTTAATAAAGTATTCAATTATATAAATACCTCATTTTCCGAATAACCAAGAATGTTTCAAATAATCTTCTTTAGATATTTGATTTTGTCTCATTGAATCTTGTGGATTCAAAGGCATTACAGGATTTAGGTACTGTGATATTGTTTTATTAGTATTATTGGTGTTTACCTGCCAAGAGTCTAACATAATTTTTGTTTGTTCAGTAACACGCTCTAGTTTTGAGAATGAATTTTGTCCCACATATATAGCCATAGCTAAAGACATGATTAGGTCATCGTGATGTCCTTTTTGGTGGTCTGGTCTACCATTCAAATAGATAAATGTGTTCATTTCATTCATCAATCTATTACTGTAAATTTTGAAACCGTGACGTAACTGTTCTTCCAATTCGGCAATAATTTGAACTCGTTTGTTATTGAAGTTTAACCCAGGGATTTTATCCATCGCTTTTGGGTCATACTTCCATGTGTTACCATGGTCGACACCATCTATATATAAATTTTTATATCCAAGTTCTTGCATTTTTCTAGATGTATTCACACCCATTCCACCCGTAATATCAATAACAACAAAACAAGAATACATATTGGCCCATTTATATGAAATTTCAGCTAAAGTATCAGGTGGTATCTTTCCGACATACTCGGCAACCTGTTCCATAGTATCAAAATCAACAATTTCAAAGGATGAGAAGTCTTCTGAGTCACCACGAGAAACGTCAATCCCCATTATATATTTGTGACCAAGTTCTGGTTCTTTCCAAATCCATAATGAGTTACCAATCATTTTGGCTTGTGGTTCACATAACATATTTTCCTTGATGTTTTGTAACAAATTAGCATCAAATACGTTATCACCTGAACCTAAGAAATTACATTCTAATTCCTGAGATACTTTTCTTTTGTCGTACTTAAGTTTTTTTACCATCGCCTCAAACCATGATGAACATGGTTTGTATCCGTCATTCATTAGTTTCCTAATTAACTTAAAATCTCTATCTCTAGGTGACTGCTTAGACATGTCAATAATATCATCATCAGTATACTCTTCTTTATTCAAAAGATAATGAATCATATCTTCTGTTTTTACTAAGAAAAAATCAGTGGTATATCTAGGGTCTCGGTACCAATACATTTCAGTAATTTTGAATGTATTCATACTCCTAAGAGCTTGGTCGTATATTTCGTAATAAATTCTATCGTATCCGTTTGGGGTTGAGATTACAATTACTTTACCACCTGTAGAAAGTGATGCCATACAAGCTGCCCAGAAATCCTCATCCGCATCAATATATGCCGCTTCGTCAAATATCAATGTTGTTGGGGTATATCCACGTAAAGCGTCCTTTGAGGTTGCAACCGCTTTTACTTCACAACCATTATTCAATTTAAAATGTCGTGCGGCATTTTTTTCAGGTGTAAAATCAACACCAACCCATGATGGCCATTGTTGTAAAAAACTTCTGATTTTATTAGCAAATTCTACCGCAGTATCCAATTTGTTGGCAATGATAAGAACTTTCTCAGGTTTACTTTTTTGAGCAAACGCTATTTTCTTAGATGCCCACGCCGCGGTTACAGTTGATACACCAGCCTGTCTGTACTTGAGGGCAATGTTTTCATTATACTCATCATAATCCTCAACTAATGTTTGTTGGTCTTCAAATAAATCTAACGGAACATATTTTGATTGTGTATTATCATATGTTTGTAGATATGTACGCATAGCATATGGTGTATTTTTCATACACTTAGCGTATTCTAAAAGTACTTGTTCTTTTGTTATAGACATAAAAAAAACCCTATACAAATAAGTATAGGGTTAAGTTGTTATTTGATGTCGATTCCTAAATCACCTAAGAACGACAAATCAGGACCATCATCCTCATCATCATTATACATACTTTGTTCGTATTCTTCTGACTTTAGTTGGTCGACAATTTCCTTTACCATTCGTTGTATAATTTGTTTTCCTTTTGGGTTACCCATAAGGATTGCCTTCATTAAAGTATTAAATTCAGATGGTGATAACCTTGAGAATTTAGTGAAGAGATAAGATTGTATAATTTTTTTATCATCATCGAATAATTCATCAGGATATGCTTCAATAAATTTTTCCCAAAAAACAGGACCAAATCGTAAATCCCAAATCTCACCAATTAAAGTATCAGCTTGACCAACAACCAATCTTGTTCTTTCAGGGTCTGTTGGCAATCCACTGGCACCTAACAATTCCATACACCCTTTAATTAGTTCGTGTACTAAAGCTGGAAAAAAAGCAGCTCTGGCTTTTACAGTTGGTGGGTCTGTTTCAATATCTACTTCTTCTGAACCAGCAATACCTTGTCCTGACATTTGTGATAACATTGCTTGGTCTGGCATCATCCAATATAGAAGGTCATTGATAGACATTAATGTACCATATAAATTCATTAGATTTGGGTCAATAGCTTCTAACTCATCAGGTAATAACTCAAACATATAATGACCTTTCTTTGATGAACCTTGGATAAGAGCATTTACAACTCTTCTTTTTGCCACTTCATCATTGAATTTTTCAAATACATCAACAAATTCTTCTAAATCATCTTGGGCTTCTTCTGAGTCTACATTACTAAAAGCCTGTTCAATTTCCTCATCAGATACATCTTCAGGATTCATAGTCATTTGAGATGTATCAATACTTCTAGGAGAAACAAGTTTGGCGTCAAATTGCACCATATCAGGTGTTAATCCAAATTCTTTTTTTACTAAATCAATTGCTAAATTTTCAAGATATTCTTTGTTGTTTGATTCTATAGAAATAACCCTATTATACGCCATCATCATTGACTGAATCAATTGCATAAGTTGATTACTTTGAGGTCTTATGTTAGTGGCTCCTGTATATCGATTTACTTTATTTACAACATCATTAAATCTTTTATTCGCAACAATCTTTTCAAATCTATCAGGTAAACCATCTTTATCTCTATCAGGTAAAGCAGGATTTTCATTATACGGAGTATCACCACGTTCAATCTTATTCCTTAATGAAGGGTCCATTTCACTTCCATCCTCGGATTGTTCTTTGATAGATTTCTTTTTCTTATCAAGAGCCTCTGACAACATATGTGTCATAACCTTTTCAATGTTCTTATTTTTTACTGTTTTTGCCATGTCCGAATATATTATCAAATTTCAAAAATTCAGGCACTTCAGCCTTTGGTTTTGGTTGTTGTCCTGGTTGTGGTTTGAAAGGGTTTGATTTACCTGGTTTAGTACCGGGTTTAGTTTTAGTCCTATCAGGTGCTGTTTTAGTATCACCAGCCTTTGGTTTGGGTTGTTGGCCTGGTTGTGGTTTGAAAGGGTTTGATTTACCTGGTTTAGTATCAGGTTTCGTTTTAGTCCTATCAGGTGCTGTTTTAGTATCATCCTCAAGAATATTCATAATATCTTTTTTAGAGATTGTCTTTGGTAAATGTTTCTCCAACAAAGATAAGATATTATTTTCAATATTCCTAACGTTTTCTTCTGTTACTTTTTCAGGTAACTTACTAAATCCACCTTTTTCCATAGTATCTTTGGTAAATTCTTTGGCGTACTTTTTGAATTTTTTACCTTTTTTACCTGGTTTGTCTGCCATTGCGTAAAAATATTTAGCTTGAGATTTTGATTCAAACTTCTCTTTTATTTCACTTTCAGTTTGACCTTGGGCACCATGTGCAGGACTCTTAGGGTCAGAATCGTCACCCATACCATCATTACCCATAAATTGGTGTTTATCTTGTGAAATACCTGTAAGGTCAAAATCAATATCAGCCGCCATATCATCTTCACCTAACTCATTTTTTAAGTCTTCGATACCGATTTTCAAATCAGCTATATTTTTAGACGTATCTGATAATTGTTGATTCATTGCCAACAAATTATCTGAAACACTAGACTGTTCAGGTAAAATCAATTTGTTATATAACGTATTGATTTCAGATTCTGTTAAGTTTGAAACTGTTTTAGATTTGAGACCAAACTCAATCAACGCAATTGTTTTTTTATTAATTCTCATAGACAACTCTTTTTTCTTTATCAAATTCTAAAATTAGGTCTCTTTCGTACAGTTTTTCTTTTATTGTTTTTTCTTCTTCACCAAATCTAAATACAAGACGTTTTTCATTGTCATTGTATTCATCGGTTTCCCAGGCTAATGCAATGACATCATCCATTGCATCTATAATTGAAAAAAAGTCGGAGTTTTGTACCAAGTCAAATTCGACTTTGGTGTTTTTCAAGACTCCGACTTTATTTATGTGTATCAACTCAGGTGGATTTGGATTTCCATGAGCTGGTTTTGATTCCCAATTCTCACCCCAAATGTTACCTAAATCATCATCTGAAAATATAAACTCATAGATATTATCCCCTTTGTAGTTGGGACCTAATCCATTCACGTATATTAGACGACTCATATTACCAAACCTTCAGGTGATATTCTTACTTGTTTGTTATTTGATTTGAAAACTAAATTGTTTTTGTTTGTCTTTCCCAAAAAGGTACTTTTTAAATTCTCAGATAAGAATTTTTCAGCAGCTAATTCTTGTTCTACAGACTCACACATTGTTTTAATTTTCGAAAATCTTTTTCTTTTTTCTGATTCCGAAATTACTTTTTTAGATATTTTCTTTTCTTCACTTAATCTTTTTTCACCATCAGAAACTTCAAAGTATTTTGATAAAACTCTTTCTACTTTAGATTCTGAAAAAATACTATCGACGATATCTTTTACATGATTACTTGTTTCTTCTTCAAAGAACTCACCTAAACTATTCACCGCATCTCTAGCTTTTGATAGTTTATTGATTTTGTGATATTTTTCATCGACTTCAGTGTGACCAAAACCGATTGGTTCTTCAATTTCATCTCCGATTGAGATTTCGTCGTCACCTCCGATTTCCGCACCTAAATCAATTGACATATCTTCAGTTTCAGAACCTTCTTCTTCCGGTTCAAACTTAGCAGTAATTTCTTCTTTATCTTCGTCGGTCAAGATGTCCAAATTAATAGCAGAAATCACCATGTTTAGAACATACTTAGATTGTTCAGCATCTAAACCTTCATTTTCATTAAATGACCTCATTTTCTGAGTAAGTTTTCCTGTCAACTTTTGTATTTGTTTATAAGAACCCTCCTCTCCTTCATCATTATCATCAACAGCTGGTTCATCAACAGGTTCAGCAACATCAATATCAACTTCAGCGTCAACATCTACATCGTCAATGGGAGTTGCTAAGTCTGCAGATGGAGCTTCAGGTTCAGGAGATGGTGCGGGAGCTGGTGCTGGTGCCGCTTCTGGTTCTGGTGCCGGTAAAGCCTTTTGTTTAGGCAATTTTAAAACAGTCTTTTGTTCAAATAATGAAATCTCTTGTTCATTACCAACAACAGAATTGTTTTCTTTAATCATCAAATTCAACTTCTTCAAAGCTTGAGAATATGAACTGTGATATTTTCTATTCTTCATTGGTTCAATATAGTCCAAAGTAGATTCATCAATTCTTTTCTTAATGATATAACCTTGTTTTTCTCTTACAATTTCAAACTTGTTACCATCAGCAAAAGTGATTGAATATTCACTGTTAGAATTTTCATTAACTCTATTTGGAATATTTTCTTTATATCGAGAAATTTCGATAATTCTATTTATTTTTTCTTGACCTTGTAGTTTCTCACTACCTATTGGTTTTAAATCTCCCATTTTATTTTTATTATATGTTTAGCTGTTTAGTCCATCAAACCCACCAATTTTTATGGCATTTAATTGTATAACATCATTGCCTGTTGTTATGTCAGAATACACTGGATGTGGTGCAACAGAACCTGCAGGTGCAGTTCCACCACTGTAACTTCCAAGTTTGTCAATTCCATATTCGTATTGAGGGTTAACTTCTGTTGGCATAATTTTTTTCTTTATAAATATATCAATATTGTGGAATTTTACTAAAAATAGTTTATTCTGCTATTTTTGTTTCCAATGATAAGTTCTTATCAACCATTTGATTTTCCATATCAAATAACTTTTGCACGTACCCGTTTCTTCTTAAAAATTTAAAAGTTAAATTTTCGTATGAATATTCACCACCTTGTTCTAATCCAGTACTCCTGTATTTCTTCAATTTATCTTTTAAATTATCAATACTTTTTTTGATTAAACCAGAGTCTTCACCTTCCAAATTATCCAACAAAGCATCAATTTGGTCGGTCCAACTTTTTACTTTAGACTTCAATTGATTTTTATCTATTTCAACATGAATTTTCTTTGGCGGTATTACCCACTCATCATCACTTACTGAATATACACCTGAACTAAAATGAGTTTCAGAAATATCTTGGACATACAATTCTACTTCATAACCATATATCTTAATATCATGTTGCGAATTGAATAGAGTTTTCTTTAGATTTAATAATTGTTTGTATAAATCAATTTCTTTACCAAATTGGTCAAAGTTAACCATAAGGTGTAAATCTATGTCTGAGAATTGTGACCAGTTAAAGTTAGCTAATGAGCCAGTCATTGTTACTCCTTTCACAAACATGGGTACGTCAAGATATTCGATAAACTCATTTGCGATATCCATTAGGGCTTCCTTAACCTTTGGTCTCATGTGAGATTTAGAAGGTTTGGATGGGTTTTCCCAAATTTTTGGATTTAGAGTTTCTTGTGTACCGAAACTTGCTAATATCTTACTGTACTTATCCATTTATCATAAATACCAGATATTAACCTAATTTTTTGAATTCGAATTTTTTTGATATTTCAGTTGTAAAAAATTTACCTTGACTCTCAGCCATTCTGAATTTAGTATAGGTATTATGTGGAACTCCTTCGTATACATATCGAGTACCTCCTTTTTTGAATTCCACAATCATTTCTTTAGTTTGAGTGTCATACTCTGTTCTAACAATATTAGATGATTCAACCTCATTTAATATTTTAGTTCCTTTAATTTCTTCTCTAGTTATTGCCATCTCCTAAGGGTGTTAGTTTATCGATTTCTTTCATTCTATCCTTAAGAAAATATTCATAAAATTTGGATTGTGTATACTTTTCACCAACCTCGAGCCCAAAAAAATCATTGGTCTCATCAATTAATTCGGTCAAATATTGTTGGAAGTTGCTATATGCAGCAACAAGAGTACCAGTTACTTTATCAACACGTTTACTCTCCTCTTCAGTATAACCCATTCTTTTAAGTTCATTTCGGATTTCAAGATAAGACTGTAAAAACAACAACATGGTTGTTGAGTTATCAAGATAGGCTTTCACGTGTTTTAGATTTCCCACGTATATAAATACAAAAAACCCCCGAATTATCGGGGGTTTTGATTAGAGAACTTCGATTACGTTTTTTGTTTTTGATTTTGGTGAATAGAATGGGAGTGAAATTTTCAGTACGCCGTTCTCTACTGTAGCTTTCACAACGTCAACATCAATGTTGTCACCAAGTGTGAAAGACTTTGTTACTTCATAGGAATTAACATCCGATTTATATGAAGCAATAATTTTTAGGTTCCTATCTTCAATCTTTACGCTTACATCTTTTTTAGTAAGACCAGGAACAAACATTTCGAACTCAAGTCCGTTTTCTTTTTCAACTGTACCCCAACTATTGGTTGATTGGTAGTTAGAGTTTATTTTTTGTGACCAAGATGGTTTAGACATTGAGTCAAAAATTTCATCAACTAAACTTGATGTTGAGTAGAATGGTTTTAATGTAATCATTTTTTTATTTATATTTGTGTTTATTTTACTCACCTATTAGATAAAAATATGCCAAATCACAATATATGACAAATTGTCACAAATATGTTTTTTTTACATATTTCATATGACAAAAAGACATTGTTGTTTTTTTCAGAATAATTTTTATCTTTGTGGTATAAACAAAAAAAGACATGATTGAATCAATGGATGACGACGACAAGAAAATTCCAAAACGAAAAGGAATTAGTGAGACAGGTACCCCTGTATTGGATAACTTTAGCCGTGACCTAAATAAATTGGCGGAAGAAGGTAAATTGGACCCTGTAATTGGTAGGGAGCGTGAGATTATGAGAATTGCACAAATCCTATCAAGACGAAAGAAAAATAATCCTATTATCATAGGTGAACCAGGTTGTGGTAAAACAGCAATCGTTGAAGGTTTGGCAATGAAAATCTATGAAGGTGATTGTCCTCGTAACCTTATCGATAAACGAGTGGTTAGTTTGGATATGACCTCTATTGTTGCCGGTACAAAATACCGTGGACAGTTTGAAGAACGTTTGAAAGTTATTTTGGAAGAACTTCAATCAAACCCAAACATTATCGTATTCATCGATGAAATTCATACCATCGTTGGGGCAGGTAATTCATCAGGTTCGTTGGACGCTTCTAACATTATCAAACCCGCACTTTCTCGTGGTGAAATTCAATGTATTGGTGCAACCACTTTGGATGAATACCGAGAGAACTTTGAAAAAGATGGTGCATTGGAACGTAGATTCCAAAAAGTTGTGGTGGACCCTTCAACTAAATCTGAAACTTTTGAGATTCTAAAACAACTTAGAAACAAATATGAAGAATTTCATAAAGTGAGTTATTCTGATGAGGTTTTGAATATTTGTGTAAATTTAGCGGACCGTTATATCACAGACCGTGAATTCCCTGATAAAGCGTTTGACATCATGGATGAGGTTGGTGCTCGTACACAAACAGAAATTAAAGTTCCTGAAATCGTTGAAAAACTAAAACAACAAGCTCACGAAATCAAACAACAAAAAGTTGAGGTAGTACGTAAACAGAACTACGAACAAGCCGCTGAACTTCGTGATAAGGAACGTAAGATTTTAACTAAATTAGATTCCGAGAAAAAGAAGTGGGAGGAAGAAATGTCAAAACAAAGAAAAGAAATTTTACCTGAAATGGTATTCGAGGTAGTTTCTAACATGACAAAAATTCCCGTAAGTAAAATGTCTGTTGAGGATACTAAAGCACTTATCAATATGGAAAACAATTTGAAGGGAATGGTTATTGGTCAAGATGAGGCGGTTTCAAAAATCTCTAAATCAATTCGTAGAAATAGAATTGGTATCAAAGACCCCAACCGAGCAATTCGTTCATTTGTTTTCTTAGGTTCAACAGGTGTGGGTAAGACTCACTTGGCAAAACAATTGGCCAAAGAAGTGTTTGGTTCAGAAGACGCGTTGATTCGAGTAGACATGAGTGAGTTCCAAGAAAAACACACCATTTCAAAATTGATTGGAGCACCTCCGGGGTACGTTGGTTACAATGAAGGTGGCCATCTTACAGAACAGGTGAAAAATAAACCATATTCTGTTGTGTTATTTGACGAAGTTGAAAAGGCAAACAAAGACATCTTTTCAACATTGTTACAGGTACTTGATGATGGATTCTTAACTGATAGTTTGGGTCGCAAAATCAATTTCAAAAACTGTCTTATTATTATGACATCTAACATTGGTGTTAAAAAATTACAGGACTTTGGAACAGGTATTGGTTTCTCAACCAACAACTACAGCAATGAAGAACATAAAAAAGAAATTCTAAAAGCTGAACTTAAAAAATTCTTCTCACCTGAATTTATCAACCGTATCGATGAAGTTGTTGTGTTCAATTCCTTGGATAAAGAGAATATCAAGAAAATCGTAACGATTGAACTTAATAAATTGATTTCTCGTCTAAATGAATTGAAATACTACTTCAAGTTCGATAATAAAGTTGTTGAGCATATAGCCGACGTGGGGTATGATGAGTTGTATGGTGCAAGACCTTTGAAACGAGCAATCCAAGAAAAAATTGAGGATAAAATTTCCGAAGAGATTCTGATGGGTAATGTTGTTGAGGACAAGAAATACCAAATGACTTATAAAAATGAGGATTTTGAAATCAAGGGGTCGTAAGACCCCTTTTTTTATTTAATTTGTTTATAAGAAAAAAAAGCATTACATTTGTATGATAAAAAATACGAAATGGAAAACTTACAAGAATTCAAGAACCTGCTTCAAGTACCATCAAAGAGTTACTATGAAGACCAAATGGTTGAGCATATTAAAAGTGTTTTAGATACCATAGATGGAGTTGAATACTTTGTTGATGACTTAAAAAATATCTATGTAACAAAAGGTGGGTCAGAATACAAACCGATGTTTGTTGCTCATACCGATACCGTACACCAATTGGTTGATGAGATTGTTGTTACTGAATTTCAAACATCAAAACCATACACCTATGGTAGGTATTTTGATTCAACAGAATTCAAAGCACTGAAAGCTCTAACCCCTGATGGAAAACCGACTGGTATTGGTGGTGATGACAAATGTGGTATTTTCATTTGTTTGGAGTTGTTGAAAAAACTCGATAATGTAAAAGTTGGTTTGTTTATGGCAGAAGAAGTTGGGTGTATTGGTTCTTCTGGTTGTGATTTGAATTTCTTGAAAGATGTCGGATATATTGTACAATTTGACGCGCCAGGTAATCACCTAATTACCGAGATTTGCTCGGGAGTTCGTATGTTTGAACGAGATAGCGAATTCTTTACAAAAGCATTCCCTGTTATTGAAAATGGTATGGGAACACAAATGGAATTACAATCACACCCATACACAGATGTATCCGTACTCAAGAAAAAATCAGATGTTGCATGTATCAACATTTCATGTGGGTATTACAATATGCACACATCAAACGAATTTATTGTAATAGACGATGTAGAACGAGCTATCAAAGTTGGTGTTGAGTTATATAACACTTTGGGTACAAACAAATACGAATACATCTACGGAACCACTTATAATAAAAACAAGTCTTGGGTGGATAATCTAACTGATGAAGAATTAGATGAAGTATTCAATGGGTTCCAAAATGCTGAAGTATTTACTGTGGACACTGATGAAAAGGAATCTTCATTGGTTATTATGGAAGAAGAGGATGGTGCTTATATATACAATGATGAAAACAACGAAGGGTTCTTTCTAACCAAAAAAGACATGGAATTATTGGCGTGGTACCTATTAGATGAGGAAAAAATGAAAGTCTTCTAATTTGGAATATATTTATTTTAACTGTATATTTGTAGAGTTCTTTGAAATTATGGGGGTGACCGGTATTGATTGGCAGGGTTAGTCATACGGGGCATGCAGTGAGAAGTTTCCTATCACTATAATCTATGGGGGCGAGTTTTAAGTGGCAACACTTTTGCGAAACTCGAAGCATTCGGTCTCATGAGTGCTGAGAGAGTTGCTGTAGCGTGAGCTATATCAACATCAGGTCGGTGGACATATAACCTAGGAACAGAAGTCTTATAGTGTGATACCACTTAGAGTGTCAAAGGTCTCGTTCAGAGGACTACCTGTAAATCCACTAAAGTGGTAAAAGTGAACTCGACACAGTTGTTGGTAACAATGTCAAAATAGGAACCAAATATGTCGGAATATTGTGAGTCAATATTGACCTAAGCATGTAGTCCTTTATGGTTAGACTGAGCAAGACGCGGGTTCGATTCCCGCCACCTCCACCAAATAAAAAAGGGACCTTCGGGTCCCTTTAGTATTTAATCAAATTTTTCATTCTTTTTGTTTCTTCCTCTAAATTAGATATTTCTTTTGATAATCTATCGGCAACTGGTTTAAAAATTGTTTTTAATTGATTTTGTGCGAAAGTCTCTTCTGTGTTATTATTAGATTGTTTTCCAGGTTCATTCAATTCATAAGACTTCTCAAATTTATTTGGATTTTGTTGAGCTTCTTGTCCAACATAAATGTAAGCCTTTGAATTACCATCGGAAGAACCTAATAATTTATTTTTTTCTATTTTAGCACCTTCAGTATATGAGACAACTGATTTTAAATCACAAAATTGTGTTGTAAATGTTTCAGTTTCTTTCTTATCAGTATTATAAATTGTGTGTTGAATTGCAATACCATTCTCACAATTAGCTTTACGTATGACACCACTCATTGGTGCAACAACATCACCACCTTTCAGTATAAAATAATTTGTTTGAACGCTACTGTCATTAATATCATACTTTTCAGATTCTTCTGAAAGTTCTTTTAATCTATCACCTATTGCAGTTCCTAATCTACCAAGAGCCGCAGAAATCCTACTAACTGAATTTGGACCAATTATGTCGTAAAATTTTTGTAACAAACTCTTAGATACTTTGTTACTTTTTAAGTAATCGTCAATATCCTTTGTCGAATAATCACCTATTTCAAGACCTTTCCATAATCTTTGAAATGCATTTAAACCGTCACCTTCAATTGTCTGTGACGTTCTTAGAAAAGGTGCTGGATTAAATTGACTACCAAGAAGACTTCTACCCAATTCAAAATGTAAATGAGCACCTAATGAATTACCTCTATCAGGGTCTGACGCGTCTCCACCTGATAAACCAATAATATCACCAGCTTCAACAATATCACCAACACTTACATATCTAGCTTTAACATGACCATATGTACTATAAATTTCACCAAGAGGTGTATCATGTTTTACAACAATTAACCCACCAAATCCAGTTGGGTTTGTTGTGTTATCACTTTTTACAACAACACCATCATAAATAGCATATAATTCAGAGCCACTTTTAGCTCGTATATCAACACCTTTGTGTTTATGAGTTGTCCTTTGTTCACCAAATGGATGGTCGATATGAGCATCCGGGTTATTAAGTGGGTGTATCATGAACATTGAGGCCATATCTATAAATACTATTACAATGGAATATCGTTCAATCTAAAAAATAATAACAAATTTTCAGTACTCATATCTCTATTATCTAATTCAATTAATGTATTATCTGTTTTGAAATAGGTTAATTTATTTGTCTTTAAATCATATATTATGGCATCACTCATGATAACTTTTGAACCGTCGTCTTTTATGACGGTAGCTTCTTTTACCATTTTGTATTCACTAACTTTAGTAAAACCTAAAAAAGATAATTGATTTGAATAATCTTCCTTAGGGTATTCAACAACCTTAAATCCCCAAAAATCCTCAGAAAATGGACTCATAATAAAGAAATTATAGAAACTGCCTCAGTTAAAACTTCACTTTTAAATTCATCAGTAAATTCATTATTGTTTACAAATTCAGAAGGAATTTCCGAGAATACCCAACTAAGAGCTAAACTTCCAATTAAGTGTTGGTTTTTATCCCATAATGGAACCATACATGTTGATTGTGTACCAAAACTTTCAAGTAATGACCTTGTCATCAAATCATCAATATTATCAACATTATATTCAAATAAACCACCAGATATTACCGACTTCACTAAATAATTGTAATTACTAACCAAAACATTTTGGAATTTATCTGACACTCTTTCTAAACCATCAGAACATCTTTCATAAGTAATTGATGCTCTTTGTATTGGTGATTCTGTATAAAAATTCCCACCATTGTGAAACTGTAATATTTTTACTCTGTCAGCATTGTATTTTCGTCTAATTGAACGTATTGCCAAATGAACTAATTCATCTTTTTGAATTTGTTCCAATAATTTTACCTTACTAAACTCAGTTTTTTGTCTATCTTGGTGTTTCTTAAAATACCCGGCAGCTATCAAAGCAACCACTATTGAGCTTAGAGACGTAATTAACGTCTGAAAGAAAGATGTCCACTCCATATACCATTTAAATATAATGGGTGAACAAGTTTTTCCTGTTCACCCATATAAAAAAATAAACTTTTATTGAATTTAATCAATCATTGACCCATCTTTACGGAAGATTTGTGCTGTTGATGCCTTCCCTCGATTATCCAAATGGTCTTTAATTTCAAGATGTTTGTCCTTGAAGAAAATTCGAGAAATGAAATCCCAATCCCCTTCTGGAGTATCTACAGAACCACTTTGATATGAAAAATCTTTTGAGGTGGGAACTTCATCACTTTCAAACTCCATTTCGTAAATACCACCTTTGTTTTCATCAACAACAATCAAAACATTATCAACACCTTCCATATCTTCAGGAATTGCCAAATAACTCATATGAGGGTAATTAGTCTCAATAAAATCATCATCTCCTACGTTATCGTAGATATCACCACAATCCTTATCTTCAAAAGTTAGAATTTCATTACCTTCCTCATCTTTTATAACAAAGAACGTATTACCATTATCCATTGGTGCTGACATATGAAACAAATCAGGGTTGTATATATCATCTAAAATACCATCATCCTCAAAATCCCAACGAGCTTCAATCAAGTCGTCATATTCATTTTCATCAATAGTTTCTTTAATTTTTTCAACCTGTTCATCAGTCAATGAATGACCAACAGCTTCCATTTCCCATCCGTAGACTTCAAGTTTATACTTCGCCATTTTCTTTTATTTTTACTGGTTCATTTTCTTTTGGTTTTGGCGTTGTAAACATAATAATATCACCATGGACATTATCCCATTCACAAACCCAAGCTTCATTTTTGGGTTTGTCGACATCTTTTTGTTTATCATCCACCATTTTGAGCCTCCTGTCGGATTCGAACCAACGACCTTGAGATTACAAATCACACGCTCTACCAGCTGAGCTAAGGAGGCAACTTTGACACAAATATATATCAGGATATCTATTTTGTCAAATTAATTTACTATTCTTTACCAGATTGTTCTGACATTGAGGGTGTAAGTAATGTCATCAAACACCACCATGGATTTTTTGACATCCAAATTGCAAGACCAACTACTGAATAAAACAGTAAAATTGTTAGAATATATGTTACGTACTTCATAATAAAAATGATAAAATTTTTTCTTTTACACCTGACTGTTTTATCCCTTCCCAATCACGAGGGGTCCATGCGAAATTACTCAAACCCCAATCTCTTTTTGTTGGTCCATATGACGTATTAATATTAATACCCATATTCAGGTCGTCAATTGCAACCCAATGTGTTACAGATGGATTCTTACTCAACCAACGCATAATTTCAAAATAACGCTGTTGTTCCAAATCATCAATTCTACTCCAAGGGAAATTCTCACTAACAATACCTTCTTCAACCCAATCACGATGATGGAACTTATCTGTAATTGAATACGGTCTTTTGATAATTCCTTGTGACTGGTAGTAATCCCCCAATTCTTCATGGGTTGCATGAAATCTCCAATCAGAACTCACAACGATTTCAGCATCAGTTTGTTCTAAAATTTCATTTAGAACTTTGACAGCTTTTTTGTCAAAGTTATCAAATCGATATTCCAATGGAATTTCCCTACCTCTCATAGATAGTTTCATTCCACCCCACTTATCTTGTTTTTTGCGGCGAGAACCCCAGTTATTAGCGAGACAGATAACACCATCGTTATCTAAAAATATAACTTTCATTTTTTTCCTTTCGGTTTTGTCAAACATTCAACACAAATGTACTGTGTCATTGTCAAAGGTGGAATTTGTGTCCCACACACTATACACTTATTTAGTTCTTGTGACATATTGGAAACTTAGTAGGTCCACCAGGACTCGAACCTGGAATAGAAGCTTAGAAGGCTACTGTTATATCCCTTTAACTATGGACCCGTTTTGTTGATACAAATTTACGTCTTTTTTACGTAATATCGATACCCTGAATCAGAATTTTTTGTCAAAAGTTCTGACATTTTGATTGCGTCATCTGCGGTTTCAAAAGTCCACACTTCTTCTTGACCATTTAGCATTACAACAGGAAGTTCTTTACCTTCTGCGTTTTTAATCATTTTGATTATAATATAAGACATATTAGAATATTAATACGATTGCAAGTGTAATAAAAAATAAAATATAAGTCAAACGCATTACTTTATAGTTTTCCTCAACTTGTTTTTTTGTGCGTCCTTGCCATTCGTTTCTGTCCCATTGTTCCATAGTTGTATTTTTAATATCTTTCTCAGCGAGTATGGTTAGCGCGGGTCCCCACCTTCTTTAACTCCTAACCGGTCCGTCCATCACCCTCTATGTGGACTTGTGTTTGGTCTTCGTATAACAGTCTACGAAAAGGACTTGCACGTAGGAGAACTGAGTTATTTGTAGCCCGACGGGGAATCGAACCCCGCTTTTATCCGTGAAAGGGATATGTCCTGAACCGATAGACGACCGGGCCATTTTGTGATACAAAGATAAGACAAATTATTTAATCTTTCAAACTAATTGTTTTTTCTTCTTCTTCTTTTTCGACATCTTCCCTAAAATTTATCTCTAACTTCATTGTTTTCATTCTTGGGCTGAAGTACAAATCTCCGTATCCTCCATCATTATTTACCCAATCCCATTGTTGTAATACGTGATAACAAAAATCTTCAATCTCAGCTGGGATATTAGTTACAGTGGTAGAATGCATACCATTGTCAGTCATTACCGACATTTCTTGTAAAGAACCATCATCACCATACCCATCAAAACTAACAGAAAATGCATTGATATATCTGTCCTCAATCTTTGAAAATAATTCCATCAATTCTTCATTATCCTCATCAAGATAAAGTTCCTCACTATCTACTGTTTCAAGTTCTCTCCAATTAGTGTAAATTGTAATTGTGTCATCAAGACAGTTAAATTCCATTCTACCTCCATAATCAGTGTAACCTATTTCATCCTTTAATAATTCTTTTATATTTTCATCCAAAATTTCAAGTGGAAATGGTGTCATAATGGTTGTTGAATAACCATCTTTAGTTTCTACTTTTAATTCATCAGTTTCCCATATACTATTATCATCTGAAAATTCAAGTGAAAACTTAATACCACCCATAGTTTTTACATACTTGGTTAGCTTTAGTAAATATTTTTTTAAAATTCCATCCATAGTGATAAATATTAGTCGTTTATATCAATATCTAACGTTCTAACCATCCATATGGGTTTTTTGGACGCTTTGATTGCCTCTAACCATTCTTTAGCCGTTGGGATGTGTCCGTAACAATCTTCCTTTACATGTTGTTCTCCCACATAACGAGTGTATACTGTCTTTCCATCACTATTTGTAAATGACGCACCAAAGACTTTTTCCATCTCAAAAATACCTTCACTATGGTGCCTAAACATTCTGTGACTTGAACTTCCAATCCAAGCTTTTGTTTCATCCAACCAATTGTGTAGATGAATATAATCTTCAACAACCCCACCAAATCTCTTTACTGAAGATTTAGCGTGTAGTAATGGATGTGCCATTAATCTTGTTGTGGTTGTTCGTCATACAATCCCTGAGCTTTTTTAAGTTTGATAACCTTAAGAGCTTGTAGATAAATGTCCGATTTATCACTCTTTTTATCATCTTGCATGAGGGTTTGGGCTTCAATAAAAAGCTCTGTACGAAGACCTAGTTCAAAGGCTTCATGTAAAACTTCTTCAATAATTTCAGAATTTGTCATGGGTTTCTTCATCTTTAAATTTGTAATAATAGATAGTGTCACCAAAGTCATATCTAGGTTTATTCGTTATTACTCTAGTACCACAATCTGTATGATAAATATATTTGTAATCACTTTCTATAGTACTACGAGGTTTGGATTTCTCAATGTGTGTAACAATACACTTTTTTACAAGAACTTTTTCGCGGTTGATACAACCTGTCAATACAATAGCAAAAGTAATAACTAATGCAAACCAAAATAGAATAATTAACGATTCTTTACTAAAATATTTTTTCATTTTGTCGGGGTGACTGGACTCGAACCAGCGGCCTCCTGCTCCCAAAGCAGGCGCGCTACCAACTGTGCTACACCCCGTATTTCAAATATATGCCAAACAAAATTAAAAATCCATAAAAATATGAATTTGTTTGGCAATTTGTGGACCGTGAGAGACTCGAACTCTCGACCCCCTGCGTGCAAAGCAGGTGCTCTAGCCAACTGAGCTAACAGCCCTTTTGCGGTATGGACGGGACTCGAACCCGCGACCCTCGGCGTGACAGGCCGATATTCTAACCAACTGAACTACCACACCAATATGAGCGAGAGACCGGGTTCGAACCGGCGACCCTGACCTTGGCAAGGTCATGCTCTACCAACTGAGCTACTCTCGCAATTAGATGGCGAATAATTTGCGATTATTCATTTCTACTTCTGAATATGCTGATTAAGTTAACATCACAGCAGGAATTTCATTTTCGTCTAACTACCATCTTTGAGCGGGAGACGAGACTCGAACTCGCGACTTTCAGCTTGGAAGGCTGAAGCTCTACCAACTGAGCTACTCCCGCAAAATGGTGTACCACTAGTGCCCAGCTAGCCGTCGTCGCAGGAATCGGAAGGGCTCATCGGATACACCAAGATGTTTATAGTTGCGGGAGAAGGATTCGAACCTCCGACCACAAGGTTATGAGCCTTGTAAGCTACCTCTGCTCTATCCCGCGATATCGTTATACAAATATACGAAAAATATTTATATTTCCAAATTTTTTTTTGCTCCCCCTCTTGGACTCGAACCAAGGACATCGAAATTAACAGTTTCGCGCTCTAACCAACTGAGCTAAGGAGGAGTGCATGACATGCAAGGTTTTAAAAGTGGGTCTTTGACGATTTATGAATTATCCGTTAATAACGGATTTTTCGGTTTTTAGTTTATCTAATTCTCTGTAGATTTCTGCAATATGTTTAGACATACTATCCACAGTCTTATCGGTTCTACTGTCAATGTGACGATAGATTTTTTCCATCTCTTCTCTTAGATTTCGGTCGGTATTATTCAGACCGTTCCAGATTTGGTTACCCTCTTTCTCCATTTCTCTATGAATATGTTCAATATTTCCACGAAGAGAGTTTATTTCCTTTTTCAAGGACATAGTTGTCATATAATTCACTAACGTACCCACGACCATCATAACAATGATGACCGCACATACACCTAAAATAAATGATGTTATTTCCATAATTCGTTAAAGTTTTAATATGTCAAAGAACCCACTTAGTTGGAAGGGACGGATTCGAACCGCCGTACCCGTAAGGGAACAGATTTACAGTCTGTCGGTTTTAACCACTCACCCACCTTCCAATATCGGGAACAGGAATAACTTTATCAGGAATCTCGTCCGTACACTGAAGTACTCGACTTCACACACCATTAGAGAGTTGTACTTAGTGTGTACCCTTGTGCTCAATGCTCTCCCAGCTTGTTATTCTACGCTTCCTCTGTTCCCTTTTGTGGTATGAGCTGGAATCGAACCAACGGCACATGGATTTTCAGTCCATTGCTCTACCTTCTGAGCTATCACACCATTTTTGTTGTGTGGGTGGGATTTGAACCCACGACTGCGATGGTATAAGCATCGTACTCTTACCCCTGAGTTACCACACAATATAGTTGTACAAATATAACAATAAAAAACCTTTATTGTCAATTTTTTTTTGAGGTCCCGGTCAGATTCGAACTGACGAATAACGGGATTGCAAACCGCCCCCTTAAACCACTTGGGTACAGGACCATTAGGGTGACTGATGGGACTCGAACCCACGGCATCTTGAACCACAATCAAGTGTTCTCCCTCTGAACTACAGCCACCATATTTTGTACCGAAGGTGGGACTCGAACCCACACACTTTGAAGTGCTGCATCCTAAGTGCAGTGCGTCTACCATTTCGCCACTTCGGCATTTTGTAACCCCGGTGGGACTCGAACCCACGACCCCCTCATTAAAAGTGAGGTGCTCTAAACCAACTGAGCTACGAAGTCATTCCATTGACAATAATAACCAGGATTTTGTTTTAATCTGTCATTCATCTATTGGCCCCTACCTTGTCCGTCCTGCTCACCGACATGGACTATTTTGGGTTGCATCCTCGGTGGTATAACGATTTCTCTTCCACCTTAAGCAGTGATGTCCTGAGTTTCCTCTCCGTAGAGCGACAGAAACATTGTCAATCTTCTTTTTTCTTTGGTGCAAATTTACTGTTAGCCATCAAATCGTCCCAATCTTTATACCCTTGTGATTGAGCATAAATGTCGTTCTTCTTTCTCTGAAACGCTCTGATAATTTCAGGGTCTCTCATTTCCTCAACAGTTTCAAATCCGAGTGATTTTGCACATTC
>Ga0070751_1000157_pt1 | contig 49598 bp, 57 predicted proteins | sample VirMetDEL_Aug_28_FD_78514 | JGI IMG/M metagenome (GOLD analysis project Ga0070751, IMG submission 78514) | Aqueous microbial communities from the Delaware River and Bay under freshwater to marine salinity gradient to study organic matter... | ecosystem: Environmental > Aquatic > Marine > Coastal...
CATGCATATCTATAGTTTTATAAATATGAATCTCAAAACCTAGAAGAACTGTTTAAAGAACAGTTCTTGATAAGAATGCATGGATGTCCGAGCGATCTAAGGAGTGGGCCTCAAGACCCCGTGCTCTTCGGAGCACGCAGGTTCTAACCCTGCTCCATGCATATTTATAGTTTTATAAATATGCTCCCTTAGCTCAACTGGTAGAGCGTTGCTCTTATCAAGCATCGGTTGGAGGTTCGAACCCTCCAGGGAGTATCTTTAAAATTAGTTTTAAAGATGTATTATGGTCCCCCAAGACCTAAAACTGGAAAAGCCCCATTAGCTCAGTTGGTTTTAGAGCATCAGACTTTTAATCTGAGGGTCGCGGGTTCGACTCCCGCATGGGGCTATTTTGTTAAAGTTACAACTTTAACAAACAAGTCCGTCAAGACTAAAAACTGTCACTGCCTCCGTGGCGCAATGGATAGCGCGTGAGACTTCTAAGTTGTCAAAGACATCTCAAGGTTGCGGGTTCGAGCCCCGCCGGAGGTTATATTCTTTAACATATTAAAGAATATGGTCAAAATTGAATTTCAAAAAAAAATCTCATCTATATCGACTCAGTTTCTCGGATACCCCCCTTGGGGTAAATGGGAAAGAGAGAGGCAGACATGCCATGTAAGTTCTGTGTGTCAGAGACCGAGGTCCCGCGTGGGAGTCGAGGTAATGCACACAGAACAAGCTAGGCTAGTTCTCTCTTTTGTCGTGGTCCAATGGACCGCGAACAGTAGTCGCGGGGTTAGCTCACTCCAGGTAGGTTCCCGGACCGAGGGGAGGGCAACCTCCCTCCGACCGCATGGCCGCAAGTAGAACCCGCGTTCTACACGAGCAACCGACTTCTGCCCTGACGTATATGGGGGCAGCAAGGAAAGACGCTTGGGCGTCGAAAATCTTCAGAACCTGAGAATTTTGTTTCTTGACAAGAAACCAGCTAGGTTGGCGCGCCAGTGTCATCTTTTTGGTATCTCCTCCCTTCGCGGGAGGTGTCAGAAACAGTTCATCCTCTTTTTTGAGTCAGGATCTTGTCGATGATCGACGATCAGGAAGAAACCTGGTGCCAGAGAGACACTTTCGGGTGCTTCTTTGACCGAGTCACTCCATATGAGAGGGATCTTCTTCTTCTCTTCGGACAGTACCGGGGTATTCTGTAATATACTCCCTGTGGGCTAACTACCTTCAGTGTGCCAAACCGTATTTTGGCACAAAAATTCCCAGTGGGTTGGTGTAAGTCAATCACCAGGGAGACACCCTTTTGTCTCGACCGACTAGGAGCGTTCCAGGCTCTCCGTCGACTGGAAGGATGTTGAAGAGTGCGGGGGAAGCTCCAAACTCAGAACTATTCTTCCGGGAGGGGGCTTATGGAAGGCCCCCTCCCCGCCATACCAGCGCCCATTGGGCACGCAGAATAACGAGTCGTCTCTCAGAGATTTTCTCCATACTATTCTGCACTGGATCGCGCTAATAGTTTGTGTTTTTGACTGAGGATGGGCTAGCCCCGACCTTTTTCCTGGAAAACAAAAGCGAGGCCAGATTCGTCTAGCCTCTCTTGCGTATATAAAGGAATACACAATACTATTTATGTATTCAAAAAAAATTATATTTTTAAGCACCCGTATGGTGATTCATATGTCTAAGAGCGGCATACAGAAGAACCGAAGCAACAACGCCTTGGAAGCAGATGGTGTATCTTTCAGAAGAAAGTTCATCTTGAGCATCGAGCGGATATGTCTTGTCTCCCTTGCTAGCAGGATTGTAAACCCCAATATTCCATTTGGCGACATATACCATCCATGCAACTGCAGAGGCTACTGCTCCAAGAAGGAAAACATAGGAAAGGTATCTAACCGTGGCGATCGAAGTTCTTGAGGGAGTATCAGTGAAAAGCATTTTTCTCTTTTTTAGAAAGAGAAAAAGATCATTTTTATTTTTTTTCAGAAAAAATTTACATCTCGTGAGAAAAGTGGTGTTTGAATGCAAAGTAGAGAAGAAGAGAAGCAACAACGCCTTGGAAGCAGATGGTGAATTGTTCAATTGTAAGAAGGTTCTTAAGAGAAAATTTACGTTCGACGATTTGACCGTCGACGGTAGCATCTGTGAGCGAGGTATCAATTTTTCTGTATAAATCAAGGTTGAATTTTGCAACATAGACCATCCAGGCGACAGCAGCTGCTACACCTCCAAGAAGGAAAAGGAATGCAACACCTTCAAAACCCATAATGACAGATTCTGAAGGTCGCTCAAGGGTTTTTTCAATACTTGAGACATTAGTTTTTCTGGGTCTTCCTGGGCTCTTTGTGGAACGAGGGGATTTTGCTCTGGGTGCCATATTTTTAGAAACAATGATTTTTTTTATTTTTTTCTCAAAAAATGTCTTCTGTATTCTCAACAAAGATTAAGGTAGCAATGTTCTTTTTCTTTCTGGTAGTAGTAATAGCCATAGTACTTGCTCTTACTCTGACTAAAAATAATTCCGACGGAGATGACAATGGGTCAACAGCTTTTACAAAGACAGCTTTAGTTGGTAAATTTATGTATGAAAAGGGTCCTGGTGTTAGCGATAATCACCAAAAAGATATCAAACTTGCATTAGAATCGTGGAATGAGATCATCAATGACGATGTCGAGATAGATATCTCTTTCTACTCTTATAGTTCACACGACGATACTCTGGCTTTTGCTTTTATGAATGATGAAGAGGATATCTATGCAGGAGGAGTTGTCTATATTAACACATACAACGGAGCAGAAACAAGTATGAAAAATATCATCGAACATGAAATTGGTCATGTTCTTGGAATTGGAACATCTAAAAAATGGGAAATGGCTAGTAATGCCGAGGTACTAGACAAAACCATTTTTCCAAATGCCTATAGTTTTTACTCTAAATGGACTGATTCTCCTAACAATGAGGGTATTCCACTTGGTTCTAGCGGATATCACTGGTCAGAATCTGTTTTTGACACAGAACTTATGACTCCCTACAGCGAGTCAAAAGGTGTAGAACTTCCAACCTCTGGTCTTACACTGAATGCATTAAAAGATATCGGTTGGGATATCAATCTTGAAAAAGCGGATGTTCTTCCTAGTCCATAAATTTATATATCTATCCGTCATACGACAGATATATTTTTGATTTAGATGATGATGATGTCTGAGGCGATCTTCAAAAGTCTACAGCAGTTATTGACATTGGGTTCGTATTTAAAAAAATCGAACACCGCCTTTTCTATCTGCTCTTGAAGAGGCTTTCGTTTTTCTCTTTTGAGACGGTTTGACTTTAGGTTTGTTTTTAGTATATTTATGAAGGTCTTCAAACTTTCTTGACAGTCTTCAAACTTCTTTTTATGATTTTCTCCAATCCCGTCTCCAGTGTCTATCGAAAAAGCTTTATGATTTTTAAGAGCAAATGCCCCCTTTCTTCCACAGAAAAATCTGAGAATAATCTTAAATTTCTCTGTACACTCCAAAAAATGAACATTTTTTTGGTTTGGAAGAATATCTTTGCAGTATTCATTTCTCTCCTCGAGATCTTCTGGTTTTAAAACAAATGATCCGTCTTCAAAAGGGTGGTGAAAAAAGATTTTTACATACAACTGGGTGTTGTTCTGGGACCCATAACACATATGAAATATTTTCATTGCATTTTTGTGAAGGATTGTCACAGGGACTCCTTCTTCTCCAGTATGTATGAAACCACCATATTCCTCGATGACCTTTTCAAGGGTTTCAGGATCAACGATTTTTTCAGGGAAATACATTTTTCCTGGTTCTCCGTAACCAATTTTCCCTTTGATTCCTTCGCTGTCCAATTTTTCTTTAACAACTGGATATTCTTCGTAGAGAAAAGCAGTGGGAGTAAACACCTCATCTTCAAGACATCCCAGAAAAAATATCTGGGGACCAGATATTTGTCGATGTGTTATCAACAAATGTTCATCGCATATCATGAAACAAAATACCTTGTCGGTATCAAGAAGTTCCGAAATCTTGTGTATAAGCTCAAGAAGTTCTGTCGGAACTCTATGTCCTCTGACATACATTTTCTCCGGCACATCCTCTCGAGATTGTGTGTAAAACTGCAAGGTACCATCTTCGTTTTTAGAACAATAGAACATTTTCCCTTGAACCCCGCATGTTTTTTTCCCAGGGTATTGATCCTCGGGGTTAAAAACATCTTGTGAAAAGATTAGTCTTTTTGGTTCTCCCATGACGAACAGGCTAAGGTTTTGTTGTTTGATTTTCTTTAATGAAAATCAAACAAATTTTCAATTTTGACAGTATTATCCCAAAAATCTAACAGGACGTTCTGTTTTCTGCATACTCAAGAATTTTTTAACTATCCATGTCTTTACCCCTTCTTTTGATACAATACATGTCTCTAATAATTTTTCAACACCTAGTTCTTCAAAAATCTTTTTTACTTTTTTCATAGAACTCATATTTGTTATACTCACTCCATCCAAGTCAAAAATCATTCTTACCTTGGAATAATTTTCATAACCAAAAAGTATCTTTTCTCTGACTTTTTCCACTGGATAGTTTTCTCCAATATTAAAATAGATATTTTTTACATCGTCCATTGTATTTTTAGCTAAATATTTTTTTATGATCTCTTTCTATTTCTTATTTTTCTTTTCCTGTTACCATTCCTTTTTAACCTAATCACCATATTGTCATTTCTCCAGCTAGGTTGAATATCACTTCTGTTGTAGACATATATTTTTTCTTCTCCATATCTCATGTCAGTTTTGGAGTAAACAATCCAGTCGTCTGGATCAAGAAAAATCCATTCTTCTATTTCTTTCTCGGGAGCAACCATAGGAGTCCTACAGAAAGGACATGACTCTGAAACTTTTTCCCAGTTTTCTCTACAATTTTCACATAGATCATGCATACATCTCAGGGTAACTTTTTCTTTAATATCTTTGTGTTCCAAACATATCTTACATTCATACATCTATTTTAGATTGAAAAATAAAACCTGAATCGATCAAGATTGACTGGGAGCTCCTTGAAAAGTATATCCCGGAGGAGGATTGTAAACACCTCTGTTGTAGTTGATAATTGGAAAAAATCTGTCTTTATCAGAACCAGGTTTGTGCAGCATAGAATACCCTGTCCAAGACGCTGTTCCTAGAAAAATTATAGCCGTTAATATTCCTAATAAGATTATGGTAAATCTATCTTCTCTCATTTCTTGTGTAAAATCATAATCAACATAGTAACCGTTTTTACTGTTGGATGTAAACTGAGCAGCTACCCCGATATATGCAAATAGTAGTATAGCAGAGGTACCCAATACGGCTAATCCACCGAAAAAAGGTATGGTTTGATTATCTGTCTTATTTTTCTTGTTCCAGTTTTTGTTTTTGCTATCATAGTTGTTGTCTTCTGTAATTTTTTTGTCATTTTCCTCATCAACATTCCATGCATCTGCTTTTACAAGACATGTATTTACCTCATCTCTTACATTACCCATACAAGGACCACAATTTTGACTTGACTCACAGTAATCATATAAAAACCCTTGGTCTGCTTCATATGGATCGGTAAAATAGTTGTCAGTTATCTCTTTTCCCCCTTTGATAACAGTTTTGCTATTTTTTGAATGAGTGGACGTTGTAAGTTTTGCAGGATATTCTTTTTTCAGAAAAAGATAGTGATTGACACCCCAGGGATACTTAAATGTTGTTTTTCCTGTCTCATATGTATACACTGTTTTTGCTCTCAAAAATTCTGAGTAGTCATATGCAAGGTCAAGATTAAAATAACTTGTAAAGTAAGCATCTCTTGGATGAGGAACAACATACACATCCAGACCATTCATAAGGTTACTGACCGAAAAAGGTTTTTCATAGTTATCGGGGTGATTTTTATTTTCTATATCAATATAGTAGTTTCCGCTCCAGTTTCTGGCTGTTGTTCCACACTGACCTCTCTTTACTTTTATTTTTTCAGAAACAGGGTCATAAAAAGTAATGAGTACATATTCTGTTACACTTCCATTATGGATGGTAGCAAAACCATGGTTTGGTATTCTTGACTTACTGTCGCTTGTAGTATAACCTGAGATATCTATATAGTCATCTGAAGAACTGATAGTATCCGTAGTTGTTTCAAGAGAAACTGTAATTGGTCTCAGAACACTTTTATCATCATCTACTATACTCGGGGCAAAAGAAACATTTGAAGTTTTTGAAGTATCTCTGATTTGGATACTGACATCCGGTTCTCCTGACACATAGTATCCATCTTTTCCGATAAAAACTTGATCCATATATGGATGCTCTAATTTTATGGTCAAATCCACTTTTTCCGAACCATTTGAGTGGGCTTTGAATGTAAAATCATCTACCCTTGTAAACCATAACATTCCATAGTTCCCTTCCCAGCTTGAAGTGTTCAAACGATCAGTGTGATTTGAGATAACTGCCTGATTCTTACCATTGATCTTATCGTGAATCATATAGAATACTGGATCGTTGTCAGTCGAGTCTATATATTTTGTGTTGGTAAAAGTGTATTTTCCATTAGGAACAAATACAAAACTATAAAGATGTTCTTTTTTTACTTTCCCTCTTCCTTTTTGTAGTTGATCCTTTTTTTGACCCATTTTATGAAAAAGGAAAAAGTTAATCTATATCATCTATCCTGCTTATTTTATCACAGATACTCAGCATAAAAAGAACAAAAAATCTTTGAGAGCAAAATATTTGTACTAAAATTGAGTCTGGTATAACTTCCATTTTATAAAAAGAAAACTTGTGTCAAAATCATCATGAATTCTGATCTTTTCTTTAGATGGTTTGAACGATTCAAAGAAAGAGAAAACTATGAAAACACAAAGAAAAAGATCCAGTCTCTTTCTGAGATGAAAGAGACCGGGAAACAGATCGAGGGTCTAGGGAAATTCTCAATTCCTCTTATCCAGCCAGATAGTAAGATTTTTATTTTTCATAAGGAAAAATCCAAAGACTATATAGATTTTTCTGAAAAAGAAAGAGCGGAACTTGAAAAAACAATACAACTTTTTTTCGGAGATGGATATAGGGAGAGAGAAGAATGTTTCTTTTTCTCTTTACTCCTTTCTTCTCTTCCAGAAAACAAAAACAACATATGTCTTAAAAAAATAAAAGATTCTTTAGAAACTGATGAGTTGATAGATATAGATATTCTAGAAGAAGCTATAACTCATGAAGATCCGGCTATGAATCTTTTGGGTGTTTCTGTTTTGACCAGTACCATGCTTTCTTAATTTTTTTCTATATGATATCATATAGAATTATTCAAAATCTTCTCCATCATCTTCATACATATAATCTTCTTCGTCAAACTCATCTTCAACCGTAAGATCTTTGTCGTAATCTTCAACCGTAAGATCTTCATAAGATATGTCGTCTAGATTAACATCAATGACATTATCATAACCATTTTCTTTGAAGACATCGTTGAAAATAGAGATGATCTCTTCTCCTATACTGTATCTCTGAACTCCGCTTTTACTGTTAACTCTTCCACAGAGTTCATTGGTATTGATAAAAGAGTAGAATTTTTCCCCTTGATCATTAATATCCTGAACCATTTTATTCACAGCAAAACCAGATCCATATGTAAACTGTACAATGTCTCCGGTCTGGCTATACACAGAACCGTCATAACCGACTGTGAGATCTTCCTGAGCTTTGATAACTTTTCTCTGCATATAACCGGTATCTGCTGTTTTCAACTGTCTGTCTATCACATTGAGTCTTCCTTCTTGAGCCATTGCAAAAAATGCATCTGGCTCAAGACCTTCAAGAAAAGAACGAGTGCTAAATCCAGTAGAGTATACAGTATTATCTTCAATACTAAAAGTTGTCAACCATCTTTTTCCTCCAGAAAGTTTTTTGACAGGTAAAGAATCTCCAACTATAACCTGACCTTTGAATCCTATCATATGCATGGTATAGTCATCTTTTCCTTTTGCGCCCGAGTCTTTCATCAGAAAAAGATTGTTGTTCTTGGGAATAATATCTAATAGTTTTTTTTGTATTATATTTGTCGCATTGTTTATCATTTCTGTTTTCTTATCTATCTCTTCTTCTTTCGAAAACTCATTTATCTTTGTCTGACCACGTAAAGATATAAATTTATTGTTAAGATCTCTTACAACTTCTTCTTTCATTTCTCTGAATTCTGAAAGACCTTTAGGGGTACAGTCAGATATTCCAATAGAAAGACCGCTTCTTTCTACATACCAGTTAAACAAAAAACTAGCAGCTGAGATAAAGTCTGCAGCAATCTCATTTCCATACCATTTTACAAAACATTGAATGATAGATCCATGGGAACCACCTACTTGTTTCTTTGAAAGTTTTCCTTTTTTTAGTATACCATTGACAATGTAAACGTCTTTGTTTCTATACCAAAAGTCTTCAGGAAAAAGAACCGAACAGAGTATTTTTCCTGGAATAATATCTTGACTGTTAGGGTTAATATTTGCTCTAGAAAATAGAGTACTAAGATTATTCTTGATATAATTAGATGTTATGAATCTCATACTGTTGACACCTTCCCTGAATTCATCCATATTAAAAAGAGTATCGTCTCTTGTGAGAAGGTATGCCCCGGATACACTATTATATACCAACTCAGACAAGGGTTTTGAGTTGGAGTTAGAGACAATATTGTTGGATGCAGACATCAAAACTCTTGCTTCTACTTGAGAAGCCGGTGTCTGTAAGAAATGAATATTTCCTTCATCTCCATCAAAATCAGCATTCAAACCGGGACAACTAGAAAGATGAAGACCGATAGATCCTTTTTCTTGAAACTTGACCGACTGACCAATCATCGACTGTGAATGAAGTGTTGGTTGTCTGTTTGCAAGGACTATATCGCCTTCTTGGGTGTATCTCCCCACTTTGTCTCCTAAGTTTAACTGATGTCTGTTGATGTTAAAATTTATCTTGATACCTGCATTTTTTCCTTTTTTTGGACAAAAATATGAAACTTCTCCCTTCCTTCCAAGTTCTCTCAGTCTATCAATATTATATATCGTTACAAATTCAGGAATAGTAACTTGTCTCATCAACATGGGAAGAGCTACCTCATTAAATTGGAGAGTTCCGTTAGGTCCTATTACAGTTCTTCCGCTATAGTCTATTCTTTTTCCCAATAGATGTTTTCTGATTATCCCTTGTTTTCCAGAGATACGATCAAAAATAGACTTGGTTGTCTCTTTCTTCGAACCTTTTGAGTAAGTTTGTTCACTGGATTTCATTCCTTCTATCATGATTCTATAGTGATCAATGATATCTTGATACACAGGTTCTTTTTGATCATCCTCGACTTGTTGAACGCTTTCTATCTTTTTATTGAGAATATTACAATATGTATTGGTGAGATAGTCATCCATTCTCTCTCCTTCTCTTACTATATATGGCCTTGCGCATAGGGGAATAACCGGAACAAAGTTAACCACGAAGTTACGAGGATGATTGTTTTTAAAACCAAGTAGTTTTGCATCAGAATCAGATATAGCATCAAGTTTCATCTTGATCGTTTCGACTGTTATATATTCTTTTACTTCTTTTTTTCCCATCTTGATCTTGTACATCACAAAACGTGACTCATTTTCAGTGGATTTCGTGTAGAATACCGGCCTGGGACCACATTTTGGATTTGTGCATCTTCTACCTCCAGATTCTTCGCAAACTTTTACTATTGCTTCTAGTTTTGCTCTTCCTCTTAGATATTTAAAACCCTTATCGTTGACTGTTTTTTCTGTGATCAGTAACTTGTTACAGGTAAAACAAATGGTTTTCAAAACCATTATCACAAATTCTCTGTAAAAAGGATGTATTATAGAAACTGGAAGATCAATTCTACCTATATGACCAACGCAGTCTTGGTTTGATTTTCCACATGTAGCACATAGTTTGTTGTTCTCAATCGTTCCCAATCTAGGGTCATCTGTAGAAAAAGAAAGATCATAGCTTTTGTTGACATTTTTTACCTCACATGCCGAAAGTTTTTTAATGGTTAACTCGTCAAAAAGAGAAAAAACAACACCGTTGATATATCCTTCTGGAAGACAACTTTCTTCTCTAAAGATTTGTATACTTTTCTCATTTTTTTCGGACCTTGTTACATTTCTGTATACTGAGTTTTTTTGTTTGGCAAGAGAATCCTTTTTTCTTTCAGGAGTATCTTTTTTCTTAATAGCTCCCCTGTTTAACTTTCTGAGTATGGCTGCCATTTTTTAACCTTCTCAAAAATGATAGAAATCAATTTCTGTTTTGAAATTTCTTAAAAGTTTTGTTCACCAAAATGTCAACAGTTTTTGTGATAAGAAAAAAAGAGAATATAGTCGGTATTTTTGATGATCTTACTCTTTATTTCAGAGGAACAGAAATTCCAGATTTTGGAGAAAAAGAATCTATTATTTTTGAAAAATATATAATAGAGAAGATGGTCATGAATAACATATCTGTAAAACCAAATCAGATAATGTTCAAAGGGAAAGATTTTAACCTTAACAATCTTCATATTCCTATCCCATTGTTAGATGTATCTGACCCAAGTTTTCTATAGTCTAAAAGAACATCTCTTTTGATTAAAAAGAGATGGATATAGAGCAATTTTTGATAAAAAATCATTTTGGCTGTATATTGTTAGAGTCCAACGAGGATATAGATAGAATACTAAAAAGCATCTCTGGAGAAAAAGGGATTGCAGTTGTAACCAAAAGAAAAATAGATATACAGGACGATAATGTTAGATATATTTTTTCTGAAGATATGATAGAAGATTTTTCTACATTTTTCTCTGATTTTTCTACCATATACATACATAATTTTCAAAAAATGGATCATTATACGAGAGAGATGATAAGAGAATGGTTTGAAAGATATACAAACAAAAAATCAGATATTCCATATCTTCTACTTTCTTCTTTTTCAGAATACTACAATGAGATTCCACTACCTCTGAAGAAAAACAATGCTATCATAAATGATAGAAAAAAAGTAGACATAGAATATATGGAAAATTATTTTCCTGCCTGTTCAGATGAAAAATATCAAGAACTGTCAGAAAAGATTAAAAAAGATTTTGACTCAGATATTTTTCGAAGATCTATGGTCATCGTTCCTGATGAAAAAAGACAAGACACTATGATCAAACTGTTGAAAAAAGTAAAAAAATTAACAGTGATCAAAGAAAGGTATCCATTTTCAAAATTTCTTGAACATCAGATAGATCATAGTAATTCTATTGTTTTTGTGATTACCGATAATACAGATATACCTTATTTTTTCCCGGATATTGATATTGTATATGATAGTTCTGAGATAGTTAGACTTGTTAGATCTAGAACCAGTATGAACAGAAAAATGATCCAAATAGTTAACGTGAGAGAAATGGAAACAAGGATGAGAGCATATGGCCAAGAAAAATATTTTATATCTCTTCCTCGAAAAGTTGTTATGAATCTTGAGAAAACCACCAAATATATTCAAAATTGTGATGTAGACGATCTTTATCTAATCGATAAAAAATTTTCTATAGAACCTTCCATGGAAATGAAAATTTTTAACACTGTGGTCAGAGATGAAAAAGGACACTGGAAAGTTACTAAATTAGGAAAGATATGTATGAATCTTGATATTCCTATATCACATTCTACTTTTTTGATTAAATGTATGGAAAAAAAATCTTTAGTTGATATATTTTTTGTGACTGTGTTGGTGACTGTTTTTTGTTGCACTGATCTTATAGATGACAAACCAGACGTCACGCCCTGGAATTTACTGGCGTATATATCTTTGTATTTTGGCGGAGATAGGGAATTTTTCAAATATGATCAGAAGATTATTGATATGATCAAAGAACTTTCAGAAATATTCGGGATAAGTGAAAGTATATATAATCTGAAAAAATGTTGGATAGAGGTACTTCCCTTGATCAAAGAACACTACAAACATAAAACCGTGAAATATTATGCTGGACATTGGGAAGATTCAAAGGGTAAAAAATATACATTGCCAAATATATCACAGATATCAAAAATTATACTCCCAATCGAAAACTGGAAAAATCAAAAAGGGGAGTATTTTATATCTCGCTATATTGGTATTGATGACCCTGAACATCAACATGTCTCTCTGGAATAGATTTGCGGATCCTTTTCTTAGTACATCTGAAAAAAAGACATCTATTTTTTGAAAGAAAATCCCATACTCCAATCATCTCTGCGATCAAAAGTCTAATTATATATCTATTATCTTTTACATAATCCAGTGTGTTTCTGACAGGTTCTGGTACATTTGTTTTATCCGTGACCCTTATCATTATGTCCAGTACAACATCCACCAGTTTTTGAGAATCTTCATAGCTAAGTTTCTTTTTCTTATGCGCTCTTTCTATGATTTTTACAGCAAGAAAAACAAATGATGTTACACTGTTCACATTTTCTATATCTTTATCATCTATGTTTCTCATTGACCTCAAAACTAACTCTTCAAGAAAAACCATTTTAGATTACGAATAAAAATGTAATATACTTTGACATATTAAAAAGTATATATATCATGGATACTGAAAAGATATACGCTGAAAAACTTGTAAAACATTATGCAAAAATGGGAACAACATTACTTGTCTGTACAGTTGGTATATTTGCTATATGCATATGGTTTTTTGATAGTTATTTCAACTTTACCCATAAAAACTACAATCCAGAAAAAGATGAAAAAATAGTAAACATACAATATGGTTTTGAAGATAGTTCTTATGTTTTCATGACTTTTGCAATATTGACATTTGTTCTTTTCCTTGCTGCAGGTCTTGTTTTTTTAATAGGTCAGGGAGACAAAAAATATGACCCTGACTATAACAGTCTTGTGATTGTCACTTCTGTTTTGTCTGGTATTTTTTCTTTTATACTATTCGTCAACTCAGGTGTATCTTTTCAGAACAAAGATATTGTTGGAAAAAATTTTTCTGATGCTCAGAAAAAACTTTCTTCTGATACATTAGATCAAAAAACAGTTCCGTACACAGAAATAGCTGTTACGTCTCTTATAGTTGCTTTGATATCGGTCACTGGGCTGGTCATAATCTTGGTCATACAATATACAAATTATCCTCAAAAAGAAACAATAGAGAAACCTATATCCATACCCTTGGAAAAAAAGAACTATCTTGCAAATGACACAGTTAAAATCTAGTTTTTCTTGGTCTTTTTTACACGTTTTACTTTTACTCTAGGTTGTTTTCCAATATAGAAAACAATGGCTAGAATAACAAGTAAAAATGACATTGTCATGAAAAAATTATTATTTGGAGTTTGTTGTTCATTTTTCTTCTCATTTTTCTGTATATATTGTACAAGATCTTGAATGGATATTTCTCGATACTCTGAATCAGAAACAGATTTAAATCTAATCTTTACTTTTTGAAAACCTTTCTCTTCTAAATTTTTAAAAGATTCTATGTCTATATTTCTTGGATCTCCAGATAAAAATAATACGGCGTATGTATCTTTATCATCGGGAGTATCTTTTCCAGAAAGAGATACAAAAGACTGTTTTTCTGTGTCGTAAAAAAAAGAAATCTCGCTATCTTTTGAGTTAAAAAAACACCATTGATCTCCTTCGACGCAACCCAAAAGTAACTGAGACACGCTATTTGGTTTGATAATTTCATCTTTGTCGATGTATTTATATATTTCTTCCATCAGACCTCCATATGTAATTTCTTTTCTTTCAACCAATTCTTTGATCTGTACTAGATATTCTGATAGGTCTTCTCCTATTTCTCCCAGAGATTTGTCTTTGTTATCCTGAGAAAGTAGTCTGGCAATAGCATCGGAAAGTTTGATATCGTTTTGCATCTGAGACATATCTTTTAGTGTAGAGTTTCTTTTTGGGAATTGTGATTTGTTTCTTCAGAATCACTTTCTTCAGAATTACTTTCTTCAGAATCACTTTCTTCATCTTCACAAAGATCATTAAGAGATGATATTAAACTTTGAACATTTAGTTCTGGATATTTATCTTTAAGATCTTGAAGTTTATCTGGATCATAGCATTTTTTGGTACAAAGATGTATTTCTTTCTGATAGTATGTACTGTATGGTGTCAGTTGTTTTCTGACATATGGATAGTTAATGAATGAAAAATTATGTTTAGTATCACTGTCAATTTTTTCCAGGCATCCATATTTTTTTAACAATTTTAGGTTATTTGTAGGACCAAAACCTTTGATTCTTTTGTTAAAATCTGTTCCCATAAGTATACAAAAATCTCTAAATGTGCGAAAATCCATACCCAGATGGGATACTATCTTGTGAGGCTCTATTCCTTTTACATAAACTTTTCCTTCCTTGTATATAAATTCACTGGCTACTTTAGTAGATCCTAGCGGGTAATTGTCTGTGTCATTTGACCATACAAGAGATATTTTTTTTTCTACTGACAGCGAAGCTGCAAGATTTTCAGCTTCATCGTCCGATGTTATAGTTGGAATTCCAAATTCCCGAGTGAGCGTTTTGAGTTTTCCGACACTTTCTCTGGAAAGTCCAGTAGATGAACACACTGAATTTTTCCATTTTTTGATTTCTTCATCCGTTAACTCTAAGATATCTTTTTCGGAGAGTTTTTCAAAAAGAGCTTTTCTTTTTTCAAGATTTTCTCTTCTTTTTTCTCTTCTTTCTTCTTGGGTCAGTACTTTGTTTCCTTGAGAAACTCCGTCCCATATCCACACCGGGGTTATTCCGTGGTCAGCTAGTTTTTTGTTGAAAAAATACATTTTTTTTTCAACTCCTCTACGTATCTCGTCGTCGGTTATCGGTTCAAAAATATTAGCTTTTGTGTTGATGATATTTTTAACCGTTATAGGAACATCTCTGAATATCCAATTTAGAGAATCAATACCCCAAGATGTCCCCGAGAAAGATGAAAGTTCTATCACAAACTCACAGTCTATTTCTTGAGATCTGATAAAAGGCCCTAAACCGAAAACTCCCATTGTCTTTAACCAAGCAGTAAAAAACAAAAAAAATCATTTTCAAATTTAAGCAGACTAAAAATGCTCCATACATATATTGTTAACAAGGAAAAAATAGGACTTTACTTCCCAGAAACAAACCATCTTGAAGAAGAATCTGATAAAAATACTGTGATAGAAAATCTTGTATGTATACATTCTAACAAATGGGTTGATATTCCAAAAAAAGATAGATATGTCCCTTTGGTTTTTAAAACATATGATAAAATTGATGATGATAGACGGTTGTTAATGGTCAAATATATAGAAAAAATAACAGATACTGTCGGTATTGATTTTTTGACAGTAGAAAGACTTGGAAGTTGCTATACAGAATATCGTGTTTTTGTCGGAGATAGTGTTCTTTATGTTTCTGAAGATGACCACGATAATATTCGTGAAAAAATTTCTGTATTTGAGAAAGGATGTTCTTTTATTGGGGACAGTGAGGGAAAAGCAAAGAATACCAAAGACTCAAAAGATTTAGATGGAATCTGGTATACAAAAGGAGAGGTAAAAAATGACTATATCACTGAAAAACCAGAACAGGTATCACTGATTCTTGGTCTTGATCCAAAAGACGGTATACTATACGATCTTTCTCATCAGACTATCCAAAATATAATGGAAATAGAAAACAAGAATCTTCCTAAAATGAGATCTGAGAAAGGAAACTGGATAAAATTGGTCAAAAATCTTGTTTCTAAACAGCATCCTGTTCATACTCCAGTGAAAATACTTGAAAATATTAACCAGGGTAATTTCTGTGTTCCCAAATATACAGATTTTTTGGACGACTTAGAAGGAACATATTCCAAAAACACAACCACCATACTGACAGATAGACCGGTTGGTATAATATACACTCTACTCTCAAACAATATTCCCTACATTATGACAAAAAACGGAGATATATTTGAGATAATAATGGAAAACAAAGACAAAAAAATCAGTATGATGGGGGAAGAAGACTTACATCAAAACATCAGAGAAAGTTGTAAAAATATAGAAGAAGTGGAAAATCTAGATCCTGTTCAAAAACTTGATATCGTGATAGATGAAGGATATGCACTCCATATGGATAAGGACAATATCCAGTTTTCCAACAAACATACTGGAAAGGTACTTCCTTTTGACATGGTACATGTTTTTGGAAGTTATAAACATGGGATCAGAGTACCTACAGTGACTTATAATCCTCATGAAAAGGTGAATATAGAAGAGCCTATCAAAATAGACATACATTCACTGGATGATAGTCATGTATTCGTCATTATTTCTACAGAAAAAGAAAAATTCACCGTATCTGAAGAATTTCCATTTGAGGGAGGAGATGTAAAAAAAGAAATTTTCAGAAACGGATTGAGGAAAATGTGGGAAAAAGGATATTTTCTATCTGACTATGGTATTGTCAGAGCGGTTGATCATGGGAACTACGAAGACGGTTGTATTCAAAAACCTTGGTGGTTTAAGTCTTGTTCTCCTGATCAGACAACTGATCTAATCAAATTTATTTCTCAAATATAAAATATGCCAAAACTAGAGAGCGGATCACATGTTTCTTCAGGAGATTATCTATCCAAATGTTCTTACACAAAGAGACTTTTTCTACTGATAGATATATTGCTTGTATCTTTGCTGACTTTTTTAATGGGAATCGTTTTCTCAGTCACCTTTGATCAAGAAATTTTTGATCAACTGAATAGAAAAAAATCAAATACCGAAGTTTTCTTTCAGATATTGGGAGATACATCCATAACCATCGCTGCGATATATCTGATACTTTACCTGACGCCAAAAATACCATGTCTTGTACCCAATCCTCCACCGGAACATATAAGTTTTAGAGTGAGGGGTTCTGATGTTCTTATTGCTTTTTCTATAATCTCTTGTCAGCTTGGATATCTTGACAAGTTAAGATATCTGTATAATGAGTTAAAAGATGATGAAGAAGCATTAACCGAGGATGTTATTGGCAACTTTGAAATTTGTCAAAAAGGAGAAACACCTCTTCCTGGAACATTTAGATGCGCTATCTGATCTGTTTTATCTTTTACCAAATCAATATTACCGTCGGTAATATTGATCTTGACCAAATATTTAGATAATATATACTGATAGGCTGCCCGATCATATGACATTTCTTTTGTACCGGTTAGTGGATCCATAAATATATATTTTTTTCTCATATCGCATGTATGATGACACAGTAATTTTTTCATATTTTTTGCATTCCAAGTCCTAAACGTGTTTCCTTTTACCAAAAGTCTTATTTTTTCTCCATATATAGGTCTCAGTAGTATACCATCTTGAAAATCGGTATTTCTGGAGATATCAAAAACTCCCATACTAAGATAGTTGTCCTCAATATGTTGTAGTCTTTCAATATCGTCAGTAAAAACAATACTATTTGATTTTTTCTTCTCAAGATTATATTCAAAAACATAATCCGAGAAAAGTTCTTCTAGTACATCTTTGTATTCTTCTTTGTTTTTATTCACTATTATCACATTGTTTGATTCCGATGGATCTGTGAAAAAAATCATTGTCATAAATATTGATAGAAATTCTGAGAATACCTCATCATTATCATCCTGGTCTATATCAGTATCTTCAAGTTGTTTCATTTCATCTCCATTCCCAAATGTGAGATGCTTGTTTTTGTCAAAATAACGGTGGTGTTTTTCAGATTTTACATGAGATATCCCTAATCCAATATGTCTACCGTTCATATCCTTTTAATATTTTTCATTCCTTTTTAATCAAAAGGAATGAATACCGATTATATCAAAGGTTTTTCAACTGGAGTTTTTATACTTGTATGCTATAAGGTGGTTTCGGATTATCGTTTTCTTAAAATAAGAGCAGATGAACTAGAAAGAAGAATTGATACTCTGGAAGATTTTAGATTACATTTCTATCAAATGCACACCGTAAGAGATAATAGAGTATGGGACAATGAAGAAACAGAAGAAAGCGAACTAGATGATGATTTAGAGGAATCTTACTGACCAAAAATATTTTCAAGTATTTTTTTCTCGTCTGGATCACATTCTTTTTTTATCATTTCTACGATTTTGGGTATTGTATAGATGACCTTTTCTTTTTCTTCTGGAAAAACATATTTGGGTATATCTTTGATGATATAGGGTATACCTTTTAGCTTCCTTTTGTATTCTTTTTCTACTATCATCCTTCTGATTTCTCTGGCATCTCCTTCGATGACAAGTTTTGTTTTGATATTTTCATCAAATTTCAGTTCTAGTATTTCTTCAATCTTGACATGTCTGATCATCTTTGGAATAATATTCAACTTGATTTTTTCTAAACTGTTTTTTTCAGTATCCAGTAGATACAAACCTTTATCAGAATTGTCAGAATAACCTGTCTGATAAGGAGTTCCTACGTATGTCACATTGTCCATAATCTGAAAATCATGGATATGTCCTGAATATACAGGGGTCCATTCTTTTTTCCATTCATCTCCCATGAGAGACACTATCCCTCCCATTTGAGCCCCTTTAAATTCCTGATGAGCAAAAATAGCCTTGTATTTCCCAGATTGTAGATCTTTTTCAGATATATTCTTGGTGGCTAATGCTTCTAAAAATCTACCCGGTTCAACATAGGGTACAAAAACAAGATCATCAAAAATTTCAACATTGTCAACTATATTGATTCCTGTAAACTTAAGAGTAAAAAGTGAATGTTCTGGACCAAGGAAAACAGAATTGTCAGGTCTATCATGATTCCCTACAAGTACAAAAATGTCTTTACAGTATTTGGTCAGTTTTAACAAAAAAGTGGTTGCTCTTATCATCGGCCTGATGTTAATTTTTTCATGGGTATCTAACACATCTCCTAGTACTATGATTTTGTCAGGACTGTCATTGTTTTCAAGATATTTATATGTTTCCTGGCAAAAAAGATCTGTTTCTTCTTTGTTATTTGTTTTGAAGTGAGGATCTCCGATTAGTAAAACTGACATCTTTTTCAAGACAATGTATCTCCTTATACATTCATTTTTTGTACAAAAAATGAATATGAAAATGATTTCAAGTGTTTTTAACACAGATTAAACCAACGAGTCAACATGTCCCAACCTGAAAAAGGCTTTTTTCCAGCAGCTATCTGGCTGTACGACCTTTTGGGTCGAATGGGATATGTTGATTCCAAATATCCCACAGGGGGAGGTTTACCTCCCCCTCATCCTTTGAACGTTCATGTTGCAAGAATGTGTATGATCATGTACAGAATTTCTACTCGGCTACACTTGTACACAACCAGTGTAGAAGACGAAAAAAAGGACAAATATCCTTGGATATTTCCTTTGATTGTCTGTGACATTGTCTGCGAATATCTTATCCGAGATAGTCCTCAGATGGGATTGTCATCTCTTCACATAACACGTTGCCTGAACAATAGTGTACGCGAAACCGATCCCCATTCTCCAGGAGTGAGTTTTATGTATGGTAGCTCAGTTCTCCATAAATTATTACTTTTATCCAGAACAGGAAAAAACAAAGACCCTTTTTTCCAGGGAGCGAAAGGCAACTGGATTCCTTCTGATACGGATGTCAAGATAGACAATATGATTTGTTCCCAACATGACAGAGCTCTTTTGATCAAAACTGCAACCTCCCAAGACTTTTTGAGAAGTTTATTCCACCATTCATTCTCTAAAAATCTAGAGAAAGTCATAATCAAATCGACAAATGGTGATCATTCCCCAAACAGATATATATTCAAGGTAAATATTTTTTCTGGTACAAGGAAAATCTTTTCCATAGATATCTGCCTTGAGGTTGGGTTTGCAGGGGAAGATATTGTAGGGGGAAACTATCTGTTAGCGGTGGATATGGGCGGATTTATCTGTCCCGATAACAAAGAGATGACAAAAACACTTAGACGGGCCTCTTTAGAAATCAACTCTCTCGATTTTTTTTACTATAATGATGAAGAGGTTAGAAAGCTGATGCCAGAGAGAATAACATCTCTTTTAGAAGCAGAAAGAAGAGACTCCAAAAAGACTTTGTTGCCAAAAATAGTCAATTGTTTTCTTGACAATCAGAAAAGAAGAGAAAAAATGTACAGAAAACGCGCAAAGAAAGACAACGTCGGATTCAAACGTCATGAAGTTGAATGTACCCGGAATCAACTCTACCTGATAGTTCTAGATAGTGTCAGGTATGGACAGGAAGAATGAAAAGCGTTCTGTCTATTCCGCGTCATGTTTACTTTTTTTGGAAAAGAGTACAATAAAAAATTATTGTACTAATATATAACATTTATGTTTCCGCATGCTATTCTTTTTCCTGCATTTCCGGTTATCTTGCTCTCGTTGTTCTTGTCTTCTTCTTCATAGATACCTTTCCCGAGATCATCTTCGTTTTGATGGATGACTAGACTTCTATCCACAATACAATTTTCTCCAGGGAAAAGAGAAATTTTAGCATCGGTAAAAATCATATCGACTTCTCCTTCTTCTACATATATATTCATGCATAGATCCCCTGTATGGTCTCCATGCATGGTACCTTCTGGATTTTCTGGAGACCATCTGGGTCCTGTGTTAAAATGTCCCCCTAGTTGATCACAACAATTTTGAACAGTTCCAAACATAGTAGATACATCCAGTTTTTTCTCGTGTATGTGAAAACCATGAGCTCCGTCTGGAAGACCATGTAGGTATACTTTTACGGTGACTGGTTTATCTCTCCGAGACTGGCTGAAAAGAACATATCCATCCACTGAATCATCTTCGGATATAGACTCTTGTCTATCAGAACCTCTTTCCCATAAAACTATCGCCTTCATCTTTTATCTACTCTATCCATTTTAAAAGATACTAAAATGTATGGTATACTACTTGCATATTCTTTTATTCTTGGCTTGTTATCGTATGCAGTTTTTAGGAGAGAAGTTTGGCTACTGATACTATTCTTTTTGTTTTTTGAAATAGGAGTCTATTCTACCTATAATTATTATCGTATTAGATGGAATTTTCCAAAAAGAGTGGCATTCACGACCATTTATTTCCTTGGTTATTTTTCTCTTTTCCTTTTCTATGGAAACAGGATTATGTCCAATGATTTTATTATTGACAAACTATAATGGCTAAAAGGATTTACCTCTAAAAATAAATGGGATCTTTTGGACATTTTCTATATTTGTCGTCCGCTATAAGTTTTGGACTTGTTCTTTATACTTTTTTCATGGTCATCATATATAGACTTTTTGTGAAAGAAAGTAGTTCTTCTGATATAGAAATTAGTAGTGTCCAAGAAGCAACAATTGATGAGAAAACTTCAGATATGGAAGAAATCCCTATTGAGTTGTAAAATATGTACACATCGCGTTATATGTACATGAGGTTGGCGAATGGGGTCATAGGCGTTATGACCAAAACGGGGTGACTCAGAGTTAACTCGTAACAAGGGTCACCGCTTTCCCTGATTTTTCAGATGGGTTGTAGCCTGGATGAGCTGGACAAAGACGCTGTATCTCATCGCAAAACCTTTTGATGGCCTGTCGAATCCGATACTCTGACAAGAGTCGTACATGGCGCTTTACAAGAAGCCTTTTGTAGTGGTCTACCTCCCTTGCAAGCTCTCTTATCCTTTGACAGAGCTCTTTTCTGTCACGACAGTCACTACATCCATAGAGTATATCCGACTCGAGATACTGGATTTTTCTCTCGATTAGTCGGGTCAGATACTCATGTCCTTGTAGGTACATGGATTCGGCCGGTCTGGGACTTTGTCTGGCAATGTCCATCATTTTTTGGTCATGTTCTGACTGACAAACGCATGTCACATGGCCAATGAATTCATCCAGACAACCAAATATCGTCTTCTGGATTTTAGCGTGTTCACTGACTATCAGGAACACGCTGATGCACAGATTGATGATATTACCAGACATCATCATCTCCAGCAACATCTTTAAAAAAAGTATGAATTTTTGGTCGTCCATATTGTCTGTCCGTGCTTTTCAGGGTAAATTTTAGTACCATTTTCATTTTTGACTAAAGAAAAGACATATAAAATATCAAAATGACCCTTAAAGAGCTTATCACAGATCTAAAAAAAAGAGGACATCGTATGAACAGACATTTCAATGAACCAGAAATTTTACTTTCTGCTCTAGAAGAACTGGATAAAGATGTCATAGGGCAGCGGAGGCTAAAAAATGATTTTGCCAAAATAGTCAAAGCATTTATAGCAAGCAAAGAAAGGAATGTTTACAACGAAAAAGATCTGAAACACGTTCTTTTACTTGGTGGACCAGGTATCGGTAAAACAATGATAGCAAGAATATTGTGTAAAATTTTTGTGGGTCTTGGATTTATCGGAGGTCAAAAAACCAACACAAAATTTCCAGATTTTGACAAGATGAGAGATGAACTTTTTAGAAGAAGAGGAGTCACCATCAAAAATTATGAAAACAAGATGAGAAAAATAAGTCACAAGATCAACGCAGTGAACAAAGTAACTGTTCACGCAAAAAAATGCATGAGTCTGCTCGTGGCCAATCCTCATCCTGCAGGAGCTCAGCTGACCACTGAAGTCTCTAAGATAATAGAAATAGTCGAAACTTCTAACACAGAACTGACAGACCTGACTGTCGAGAAAAATCCTATGACAGGTAAACTAGAGATTGAAGCTGACAAAACCATGGCAAAGACACAGGGAGATCCTACTCTTCCTTTTAATGTTTTAAATACCAATGATGTTGTCAGTAGATATGTTGGTGATACAGCACATCTTTGTACAAACACGATGGAAAAATGTCTAGACGGCGTTGCTTATTTTGACGAAGCATACAATCTTTGTAATGATTCTCATGGTCTGTCAGACAGTTACGGGAGAACTGCACTGACTATCATCAATAGATATATGTCAGACTATCCAGAAAGACTTATTGTTGTATTCAGTGGATACAAAAAAGATATTGAAAGGAATTTGTTTAGAGTTCAGGAAGGTCTTTCTAGTCGTTTTACATATAAGTTTGAGATGGAAAAATACAACGGAGAAGAATTAACACAAATTTTTACAGTTGCTCTCAGTAAATCACAATGGAAAATAAAGAATACCCCTGAGCTGAGAAGAATAATAACAGACAATACTGATCTTTTCAAGTATCAAGGTAGAGATATGCACACTCTTGCTACTTTTGCTAAAAATATAATGGCCGATAGAATATATGATGATCTCATAACAGGAAAAAAGATTGGAGATACAATTACTGATATGTCTGTTATAAAAGAATCAGTTGACAAATTCAGAGATAGTACTGAGAAAGACAGAGATTCTGACGATACCAGATTTAATCTTACTGATCTACTAGAAGATAGACTTAGAGCATAGACTAAATTATCTTACGATTTAAAATGGATAAGATAATTAATGAAATAGTCAATATTGTCAACAAAAGAGATATCAGAGTTGTCACAATATGTGAACCCAATCACAGATCATACACTTCTCACACATTTAATCACAGACTGATGATGAAAATACATAAAAAAACTAAAATTGATACATTTTCTTCCGAAAAACTTGGAGTTTTTGACGGTTTGATGCTCCAGTACTATGCAAAAAAGAGAAAAAAGATACCAAAGGATATAGAGAAAAATCACATATTTTCGGGTCTTGGAACAAAAAGATGGCTTGACTACTACACGACACAGGATCCAGAAAGTTATAATTTTGTAGGAGCAGAGTTTGACTCTTACAATCCATATAGGTATGACAAAAAAATAATGGAAGGTATTTTTTCTAAAGATTTTGTTGATTCCATAACAGATCCGATGGAAGGAGGAGGAGATATATCCACTGTAACAAAAAATGATATTTCTGCAAAAGAATCCTTTGACTGTATCAAAGATTTCTATGGTAACAGAGAAAAATATTGGAAGAAAAATATCAAGAAGATATTGGAAAAATATGGAACATTGTTCATAGTCGGCTACCATCTCAATAAAAAAGACCCGATAGGAAAAATGATTCAAAAAATGTATGGAGAAAAATGTTTATTCATTGGTAGTTGTTCTTATTCTATATCTACCCAGATTCTGATCATTGAGAATAAATACTCAAAAGTTCACCATTTTAATGAAGCTATACACAATGGAGATTATGAACAAATTGTTCTTCCTGTTGACAAATGGGCTCCTGTAACAGAATTTGAGAGAAAAAGAGAAGGGAATATTTCTCTGGTTAAAGTAACAAAGAAAAATCAGGATAAAAAAATAAGATTGGTTGGTTGTTATCTTGCAATGACAAGAAAAGAGTATGAGTCTTGTAAGAAAATTAGTCAGGTTTACTTTTCTCTTGATCATTTTGACTATGTATTGTTTTTTCGGAAGAGTCAGTATATGGAGAATATGTTTTTGTAGCTTTATTTTTTGGGTCAGTTATTTTCTTTTTTAAACCGTCCAGTTTTTTATCATGTATCATCAGAGAACCATCTTTGTCGATTTCCATCCCTTGTCCAAAGTAAAAACCAAGTGGATAATCTCCGCTCATTTTTTAAAAGTTAGGTAAAATGAACTCTGGAGAAATTATAACTTTGACTTTTGGATCAGTCATTCTGCTATTTTTATTATACTATTGGTACAGAAATGCGGTATGGATTTCTTCAAGACTTAAAATTCCTATTTTAGGAGTGGCACTAATGACTTTTATGACCGGGGGTATTGGTTTTTTTATACTTCTGGGACTGGCTAGTAACGCTGTCTACCTAAAAAATAGTAAGTCTAGATAATATATATGTTTTTCATATATATACTAAAAAAAGAAAAAATTATGACTTTTGATCTCTTTCTCTTCGTTCTCGGCGTTCATCTTGGGAAGGCATCTCAAATTTGTTGTTTCTCTGCATCAGGGTAGAAACACTTCTCAAGATTTCTGACATCATTCTGTCTACAGAAAGACGATCTCCGTAAACAACAATTTCTACCATCTTGACATCATCTTTTGAGACAACATTGTTGAAATAAACCTCTTTGACGCCAGTTCTTTCCTTGAGTTGTTTAATATGCTCGCTCTTTTTTCCTCGGATAAATCCTACATATTGTTCTTCAACTACCACTGATCTTCGTACAGGCTTTCTGTATTTTTCAATGATGGACTGAAGAAAACTCATTCCTTCTTTGAGACTGTCTTCATTTTCGGATGTAAACAGAATATTGTTTCCTGATATCTTGTTGACATCTACCTTGCGTTTCTTAAACTCTCCAATATTTGGATCGTTACAGATATAGGCTATCTCGTAAGGATCAAAAGAACAGTATTTATATGTTGATGTCATCTTTTCTTTTCTTTTCGGGTTGTTTTTTCTTAAACTTTAGGTTTAAAAAAATCATTTTTGGTTTACATAGTTGCCTTTATTTTTTGAGCAAAAAATATCCATTCATCGTGTTTTTCTTCTCCTTGAGAATAACATCTACGATGTCTTTTCTTTGATTCTTTGTTAAGTTGTTTTTCTCTGATCCTTCCAAAACGATATCCTGAAAAAGATACAAATTTTTTCCAGTTAACATTTGTTTTCTTTTTCTTTTCTATTTGATATATTTGATATTCAAATTCCATAAGATTATTTGTATATTTAATATCTTTTTCTAGTTTTTTTTCTTTTTCCACCCATTTTTCTACCTGATATCCATTGTTGAAGAAAGAAAGATCAAAAAGTTTATGTATTTCTTTTTTACTGTTTTTTTCTATAAGATTTAGTAGTTTTTCTTTATCATTTTCCCAGAGAAAATCAAGTCTCAGCATAATTTTTTCTTTCTTTTCTGGGGTTAGATATTCATTCCACATGAAGTAGTTTGATCTTTCTAGACCAAGAAGACTTTTGACTTTTTGATCCATAGAAAATCCATTTTCCGTTTTAGAGATCATATTGGATTTTTTTGTGTATATATTTATTATCAAGTCATTTTTAAAGATTCGGGGTTGAGTTTTGAGGACAAGAAAATCTAGAAAACATATCCATCATTTCTCCAAAAACTTGTTCTCCGTTACCAGAAGATACTCTGGTTCCCATAAAGGGTCCTAGGAAAGAATTTATATTTTCAATATTTCTCCTGGTCATTTTTTCCTTTAAAACCGGATCTGTTATTGTCACATTACAGTGATATTTTTTACCTTCTTGTTTTGTAGAGTCGTAGTATGTAACATAACTTACCGTATAACCCTTTTCGATTATAAAATCTCTAACTTTTGGATCTAATTGTTCTTTCAAGGAAACATTAACAACCGGAAGACTCACGCTTATTTTTTCTACAGATTTTTTACACTTTTCAAGTTGTCTATCAAATACACTTTTTTCTTCTACTGGTTGATCTTCGGCTGGAATTTTTTGACCTGCTTTTGGGAAATCCATTTTAGGCTACGGAAAAATTTAAGCAAAAATGAATTTGTACAGAAAATATTGTAGAATAGAACAAAGAAAAATATATCTAGATGGATCCTGTAGCTTTACTCGTTATTGGTAAACTTTGCCTTGAACCCAAGGAAGAGATCAAAAATCTCAAGTTTTCTATTTCCGCCGATCATATTTTTACCGAACCAAATATTGAAATCGGTGAAAATACTTTGTTCATAACAGATGAAAATATCTCGTCTTTTCCCGATAAAAGCATACATTTTTGTTTTTCAACAATGTTGGATTGTGTGAAGACAAGGCCAGATATCTTCAAAACGTGGCTAAAATATCTAAAAGAAAAACTCAACAAAGGTGTTCAGATAATCATGACCGATGATCTTGACAGTCCTCATGTCAAAGTTTTTAAGATCCCGGTGGTTTCTCAGACTGTCTCTGAACTTGAAGGAAAGGTCATTCTTTTGCCACGTTTTTATCGAGGAATAGCCATTTCTAGATACATGTACCGGAGATGTGAGAATATTGTTTCTTTTGGATATGATATTAAGCCGCCTTTTGGAGACCATGTTGTTGTGTTCAATGCATAACCAGGGTAGTCTTTGTATACAAAAATATTTTTGTATACATATACTTATTTTTTCTTGGAAATATCGCAAGAAATAGTCTTACAACCTAGCATTTCCATGCAGGTTTTATATGTTTCCATAGGACAGTTTTCTTTGTAGGACCTTCCGATTGTTCGTGTCAGATTTCTTTGAGAAAAATTTGTATCTTCTAGACTACGACTAAAAAGTTTAGATATTTTCTTTTCCCGAGGAAAAAGATGTAAAAATAGTTTTTCTTTCCAACAACTATCGGGTAAACCAAGAAAATATGGAGTGAATCTAGAAGAAATAGCATCATCTATTTTCTCGTCATTACAACAGATAAAAAATAAACATTCTTCAGGAAGAACAACTGTTCCATCCATCACAGATTTGATAACCGCTTTTAGTTTTTTGGCTACAAATCTATCTCTTGTATATTCATCATCTTCCACAGATTTTTCTGCGTTGAATATACTCATATCCATATCATCCAGAAGAAAAACACTTCTTTTTGGAATACTTGATATCATATTTTTGAACGTGTCAATACTGATATCATTATGAGTAGCAACACATAGGTTAAGCCTGATCTTGGTTGATATGTATCTGACAAGAGTGGTTTTATAGGTCCCGGGTGGTCCCTGGAGAAGAAAACAACCTTTGTTGCATTGTCTGATAAGTTTGATCTTTTTCTCACGAGACCATGCCTTAACACACATATCTATATCGCGTATAACTTTTTCAGTGTCAGGAGACGGTATGTATACTGGCGTTTCAAGGTATCTATCTTTTCCCGTAGAAGCTAACCAACAATGATCGTCACCGCCGCTACCACTATATTTCCACATATATTTAATCGGTTCATCTTCCTTGAAGACAATTTTGTCGAGTAGTCTTTCCAGATTACCCATGCTGCATCTTAGACCATAGATGATAATTTTTTCTTTGTCCCAGTATCTTACACCGGAGTTGGTGTATTCTGCATAAAATAAATGATGTATTTTTTCCTCGGTATTCCAAAAAAATACTCCCCCGTCCGGTAGAGATTCTGAATGTCCAGTTATGTTAGAATTTTTATCCTTTGGATTTTGTCTGACAAGTTTTACTTTCATTCTCTGAAAACTGGATTTATTTTTGACTATATGTTTGTACAAAGACTCTTTTAGCAGGAAGTCAGGAGAATTTTCACTTCCATCTTCTATTATCAGTTGAAAAAAAACAGCCGAACTGATAAAATCAAAAAAATAACCCAACAAAGAGGAAAAAACACCTCCGAGAGATGTTGCCAACATCCCCCACAAAACAAAAGAATATCCTGTATCCTGGATCATGGGAGATATAGTCTGGTTGTTTTTTATCCTTATGTTCAATAAGCTTTCATTTTTGATAAAAATTGAAAAAAAAATAAAACCCGATATATATAGGGAAGACAAGTGCCAAACCTCAAAAAGTTTTCCCGTCGGAGAAGGTCTCGCTCGAACCTTCCAAAACGAGGACAAGAATAATCTTCTTGTGACTAAAGAGCTGGACTTTTTAGTTTCTCTGAACTTTTAGTTCTCTAGGCTATCTATAGTAAAATCGTCTTTGATAGACAAACGTGAAATTCACAAGTTCTAACAATATAGATTTTATTGTTACATTATTTGATACCTTCTCTTACCATCAAACTTCTCACAAATTTATGATACCACTTTTTACTTTTTCGAGGAGGTGGAATTTTTAACTCGTTTAGTTTTTGCGAAAAAGCAGTTACCCCCAATTCAGGAAATTTATTTCTTGTCTGTCTTATTTTTTTTATGATTTCCATTTCTTGTTCGTCTCTAATATGTATAGGTGACTCGGGAGAATAGTCAGGATTCATCTTCCAACCAAAAAAAGGTTTTGTTCTGAACTGACCAGTCTTTTTAAGATGAGATATGACACTTTTCACTCTTTCAGAGGTTTGTTCTCTTTCAAATTGAGCTTGACTAGCCATCATTGTCAATATCAGTTTACCTGCAGGACTGGTAAGATCCATTTGCAGTTCTCTGATTATAAAATGACATTTTTTCTGTTCAATCTCATCGGTTATACTAAGTAGATCTTTGGTATTTCTGGCAAGACGAGAAACGTAACAAATCAACACCCATTCTCCTTCTAAAAGTTCACTTCTCATAGATGCGAGACCTGCTCTTTTTTCAGTACTTCCGCCGGATATACCCCTGTCTATGTATATTTTTTTGAGGAATAGATTATGTTTTTGAGCTTCCTCGAATAGATATCTTTCCTGAGCTTCAAGAGAAAAACCATCTTTTACCTGTTCTTTTGTGGATACTCTTATATATGCAACGGCATAGTTGGTATTGAGAGGATGTGGTTTCAATGCTTCTTTGGTTATAGAACATACTTCACTGTTTCCACACTGATATATAACTGTTTCTATCTCACAGCCATGTTTTATTTTTTCTTCTATCTTGATATCCATCTTTTTTTCAGGTATATATGTCACAGGATTATTTTCTTTGATAGCATTCCATATATCTTTTTTCAGATCTTTTCCAGAAATATCTGTTATTATTATTTTGTTATATTCTCCAAAATCTTCTTTGGATATATCTGATTCTTCAAAGAATATGATTATCTTTCTTCCTTTACTTATCACATAGTCACATTCTTTCATATCTACTATCTTTCGATAGTCATATGGAATTGATAATTGTGTCAATATATCTGATATAATGGTATCTTCTTGTCTTTTATCACATTTTGAACACCATTCTCCATTAAGAATATCGTTAGTGTGAATAGAAAATTTGTGATCATTGTGGCAAAAAAGAATATGTTTTGAAAATATATTTTCTCCTTCTTCAACTATTTTTCCCCCTTTTTGTTCTACTGTTAACTTCCATTCTGTTTTTTTTTCGATCAAAATGTCACTCATTTTGATCGAAAAAAAAATCTAATCTTTTATTTTTATTTTTATAAACTTAACCAAGTTTTCCTTGTTCATGGTAGAACTTCCTTTGATACCCAGATTTTTTGCTATGGATTTTAACTCTTTGATCGAATAGGCAAATTTTTGTCTGTCTCTTCTATTTGTCAGTCTTTTAATATCAATATCGACAGTGGCTGTTTTTTGTTTTTCTACTTGTCTGATATCGCTTTTGGTAACTGTCATGTACTCTGTTGTCTCTGTCGGTAAAACTATCAAGGTACTGTATGTTGGTACAGAATACGGGAAAAAATCTAGATAGTTACTCATCCTTTTTATTGATTTCTATTTTTTGTAGATTCTTGGTCCTCAAATCTTCTATTTTTTCCAATATGTACTCAAGTCTTTTCTGTTCGATGAGGTCTTCATCTGATAATGGAACTTCTTTTTCTTCGTCCTCAAAGGTAAGAGTTTCGTCTTCTTCTGGAGAAAATGTTCCTGATGATACTATCTTGTCTTCCTGATCTTCATCCACTTCTCTTCTGATAAGTTCAAGGAAATTCTTTTTTCCCCTGAGTATACTATATCTTTTTGGAGATTGTTGTTCGCAGCCACAATCCATATTTTTAGATAATCAGAAATCGAATTATTTTAAAGTTTGATAGACTTAAAACATCATAAAAGACAAGATGGGAGATATTCCAGACATTCCTACCATCAATGTCATTTTTTCAGACATAGAACTTTCTGATGGAAGTTCTTTATCCAAAAAAGAGGTATCAAAACTTGTAAAGCTAAAAAGATATGATAAAAAACCAATGTTTACTGTTGATACAGGAGACTTGGTGATGAATACCATAACCATGATCAATAAGATTGGTTTTGAACAGTCATATGATCATCTTAAAAATACAAAAAAGTCATCTGACATTGAAATAATAAAAAATTTTCCAATTTACAGACAAATAAGAAAAAATATATTCCTAGAAATGACAAGTGATATGATCATCAAGCAGATCACCGATTCGGTTCACAAATGTCAGGAATGTGATAGTAGAAATGTTAGTTTTAACATGGTACAGTTGCGCGGAAGTGACGAACCTCCTACCACTATATTCAAATGTAACAACTGTGATCATGGTTGGAGATCAGGTTAAATATCCAAGTAATCAATTTTGGTACTATAAAATATGATAGGGCCTACTCTTATTGGACTTGTTATAGCATCTATAATTCTAGAAACACTTTCCCAGTTTGTGGCTAGAATATACTATGAAAACAAAGAAAAATTATATCTGGCTTTCATTGCATGGGCTATATATCTTGGCGTCATTTTTATCCTCGTTTTGATGTATGACTATTCCAAAATCGCTATTGCCAATGCTTTATGGGATTCTGGTACTATAATCACTATATCACTTGTCGGTTACTTTTATTTCGGCGAACCTCTTTCCATGGGAGAAATCATTGGTCTTTGTCTTGTTATCTCAGGGGCTTTGGTTATTGGTTTTACCTCAAAAGAGAAAACTGAAGACTAAAATCAAAAAGCTTATATATACAAAGCATATATAAAATCATGTCAAAATATCCTAGATGGTATTACTATCTTAACCGAAAAGAACACAGGAATCTTTTGGATTCGGAGAAGATAGAACAAGATTCTATTGTTGTTTCCAACTGGACAGGAGAAAAAAAATACGCTGTCTTTTCTGGCCATGTTAGTTTCTATGAGTTTCAAGAAAAAGAACAGTATCATAAAAAATGTTTTTTTGAGATACTTTTTCCTGGTTCAACCAGGAAACCTTATTTTGACATTGACATGGAAAAAGAAAAATATCCAGATTTTTGCGAAAAAAGTTTCTTTTTTGAAGTTTACAGATCTCTTTTCTGTATTTTTCCAGATCTAAGACATAAAGGTTCTGTTCTTGTTTTTAGCTCTCATACTGACAAAAAAAGAAGTTATCATATAGTGATTGATGGATGGTATCTTCAAAACTATGAAGAATGTCAGATATTCTATCAAAGATTTTTACTTAATATAGAAGATAAATACCATTCTGTTTTTGATGAAAGTGTATATAAATCTACTCAACAGTTCAGAATGCTTTGGTCTCATAAATATCAAAAAGATAATACTAAAAATTTTTACAGTAAGTTTTCATACAATGTTAATGTACCCAAAAGATATCAAACTATCAAAGGAAAGAATCTTTTCATATTTTTCTCATCTCTTGTCTCCAAAACAGAAAAATGTTATCCAATAATCGGTTTTGAGAAGAAAGTAAGCAAGAAAAAACAACTTGAAGAAGGTAAGTGTAGTGAAAAAGACCATGATGAGGCGATGAGTATGTTCAGAAAAGACAGTCAGTTTCGGGAAGGTAGTTTTGAAAAAAATGATATGGTTGAAGAAAAAGGAAATCTTATTATACCGCTCAAGTCTAATCGACCATATCACTGTGAAACTTGTCAAAGAACGCATCAGGCAGAAAATCCATATCTTATTGTGAGAGGAGAAGAAAGAGAAATATTTTTTGACTGTCGAAGAAGCAAAGATGTTTTTGGTAAGCCTAAAAGGAAATTTATTGGTAAGCTAGGTATTCCTCCTCAACAAGAAAACATGACAGATGTTCTTGATATCAAAGAAAATATCATCTTGAAAAAATCACCAAAAAGGTCTCCTCCAAGACTTGAAAAACTAATGTTGTTGAAAAGAGAAAATAAAAAGAAAGCACAACCCAAACATAGAATCACACTAAAACTGTATTCTTAGAATGCAGAAAATGAATTAAATATATACTATTTAACTCAGTAAAAACCATGGATGGAGAAATTGTTAAGATTGAACAATATCAGAAAGATGAAACCCCGTGGGTTTTTTTAGTTGAAGATAGGGATGAGAAAAAAAGATTTGAGTATTCTGATTATCTTCCAATACAGAAAGGAGATCTTATCTCTGTAAGTGAAAAGATCTCCAAAAAAGAAAAAGGTAACAGATATATACTTGAAGAAAAACCGTTGGTCTACATACCCCAAAAACCTGATGATCTGAAAAGACATTTTCAGAATGCTATTTCAAAGTCAAGAAAAGGGAAAAAAATCAAATGTCCTCGAGATATTGGAGAAAAACTATACGAAGAAATGATGTCTAAGTTTGAAGATCACGACAGGATATTGAATGTTCTTAACATTCAGGCAGTAGAATTCTTTGTCACGGTTAATGACAGAGAAAAAAACTATATATATAACTGGTGGAACAAAAATATAATGAAAAGACAACTGTATCTTTTTGGATTATACAATAGAGAAATAACAGAAAGCGGTCTCCGAGAAGATCTTCTTTTTGAAAAAATCAAAGATAATCCTGCCAAGATATCTAGTCTTAATATGGAAAAAGTAAAAAAAATCAACAATATTTTTTCAAGAGAGACATCTCAAAAAGATATAGAATGCGGAGAAATACTCCGAAAGATAGATGAATATAGAAAAAGAGGATGGTTTTTTGTCCCCAGTTTTGTACTAAAAAAGTCATATCCTTTGTTGGAAAAAAATATAGAATACATGATCCAGGAATATGATATAATTCACGAGGAAGGTAGAATATATACAAAACATAACTATCATGTAGAGCATGTTGTGGCTTCAAAATTTGTAGAACTGATCAAGATAGATAAGATGGTAAAAAATATTCCAAATATCGGAGGTAAAAAATACACCATTTTTGGGAAACATGACTTAACAGATCAACAACTCATGGCTCTCGAAGGTTGTCTAAAGTATAATCTATGCGTTGTAACTGGGGGAGCTGGCTGTGGAAAAACCACCTTACTACTAGAAATCGTAAAAAATCTAGAAAAAACTGGAAGAAAAGTAGTTTTGACCAGTTTTACAGGAAAAGCTGTCATGAGGATAAAAGAGGTTTTGGATTCTCCAAAAGAATATGATGAAAAATGCGTCACTCTTCATAGACTTATACATCGGAAAAAAACATATCAAAAAATACCTCGATTTGATGTACTGGTAATTGACGAAGCTTCAATGGTATCAACAGGACTTTTATTCCAGTTTTTTTCACTTTTCACTGAACCTTTTAGGATAATTTTAATCGGCGACTGTAATCAACTGGAACCTGTAGAGTCTGGGTCCCTACTCAGAGAAATTATTGATTCGGAACTTGTACCGACTTATAGACTGACTAAAAATAAAAGAACAGATAATTCTGGCTCTATGATAATCAAGAATGCTTCTGGGCTTGTCAGCCCAGACAGAAATTTTGATATACCTTTTAGATTCTCTTCGGGAGAAGGCTTGTATATGGTTTCTGGGGGAATAGAAAAAATCAGAAAGATCATCAAAAGTCTTTCTGGTGCAGGTATAGATGATAAGTCGATGACAGTTCTCAGCCCGGTAAACAAGTATATTCAAGAAATAACCAGATTCCATCAAAAATACTATCTAAGGAAAAGTGAAAAATATAGTTACAGAGATGTATTCTATCATATTGGGGATAGAATGATGCAAAAGAAAAACTATTATTCCGACGACTTTGAGATTATGAACGGAGAAGAAGGTTATATTGTTGAAATAAACGAAGATTTCCTGGAGATAGATTTTGGAAACAAAAAAATAAGCTATGGATGGGAAAGCAGGGATAAAAATTCTAGGAAAGAAGAAGATGCTACAGACGGGGACGATTTGACAGTTGACTCTATCAGTCATAGTTTTTGTAAAACAATTCATAAATCTCAAGGATCAGAATATGAATATGTTATTGTTTTTCTACCCCCGGATCAGTATAATTTTGTGACTTTAAATATGTTGTATACCGCGGTGACTAGAGCAAAAAAATCTGTATGGATTGTTGGAGAACAAAGTACTGTTGACATTGTAACGACAAAAACACAAAAAAAGAGATACGAGACTCTTTCAGAGAAAATGAAAAAAATGTTTTAGCTATACCATTGTAACTCTTTTAATTTTTAAATCTGGAGATACCATATACAAATTTTTATCCTGAAGTAAAGCTTGTATATCTGGACAAGATGAGGATCTCATAGATTTGACACTCATATTCTTAAAGTTCATGATTACTTCAGTATTGCCTATCACCTTAGCAAATCTAAAAATATCACATTTTTTATGCGTCTTCTTCATAGTAATGTTATTAATTTTAATTGTTGGTTAAAATTAAAATGACTTTTGTTGTTAATCTGAATGGATTAGTCTATGGAATATATGAAACTATTGATTTGGTCAGGACCAATCTTATGATAATTCTTATATATAATCTGGAAAAACAAAATATTAGTGTTGAAAAATATGAAAATTTGTATGATTATCTTTCTAATTCATCTTTTACAGAAGAATCTTTGTATATTCCAGAACTAAAAGATAATTTTTTGGATCTTGATATTTCTGTTGAAAAATATAATCTTGAAAGAAATGGAAGTTGTCCTCTTGAAAAAATAATGAATCATATCAACTGGAGATTCATATGTCTTAAAAAACATATGGAAAAAGACAGTCGTGTAAAGATAACAATACCTGGAGAAAACAGTGAAAACCATCAACTTGGACCCCCCTATTATGATGACTGGAAATTGGTAGATATGAAAAATCATCACAAACTCACTTCTACTCTTCACCAGTATATTTCTAAAAAAATCAAAGAACTGGAGAAGATTTTTGGAAAAGAAAGAGTTAGATTTGGAGAGGTACTTTTTGACAATGCAAGTAAAACAAGTTATCAGTTATGGAGCGCAAATGGTATTAACTGGGATCTTCCTGATGGAACAGAAATACCGGGTAAGTTCCAGGCAGAACAAATGAGATTTCAAGATCCTGGTGTTTTTGGAATAGTTGTTACTCCGATATATGGATATCATTCTCTTGTACCAGAAGATTATGAACAGTTTATAGAAAAATAACATCAAAAATGCTTAAAGCGGGGAACAGAGAATTTAGAAAACTATTGTTTTCAAAACTTTTGGATATGACTATTCATAAACCAAATACTCAAAGAATAGTCAATCGTTCAAAGGTAAAAGAAATAGTAGATTATCAATTGAAACATATCAAAGATAAAAAAAATGTAAACTTTTTAGGAGTGATCAATATACATTTCCTTGAACAGACAAAGGAATACTATCTTGTAGATGGTCAGCACAGATATTTTGCTATAACAGATCTCTACAATAAATATTCTCATGATCTGGAGGTGGTCGTTGAAGTTGTCAATGTCAGTAAAAAAGAACAACTTGTGGAAAACTATAATCTGATCAATAAAAATACTCCTCTTCCAGATTTTTCTGAAGAAATAGATAAAAGTATTCCGGAAAAAACAACCATTCATTTTCAGGAAAAATATCCGGATGTTTGGAGTGATAGAGAAAAAGCAAGGAGACCTAATGTCAAGTTTAATAGTTTTCAAGAAACATTGGGATGTGTTACAAAACAGCTACAAGGAGATATAGATTCTTCCGCGAAACTGATCAAGGAAGTTGAAAAAATAAACAGTGAACTTTCTCTTTGGGACCAAAAAGAATTTAAAAATGTTTCCGAAGGTATGTACAGAAAAGCAAAAAAGATAAATTTTTTCTTGGGTTTACTTTCATATCCGGCTAAAACCGACGATGGTTATGATGGTTATGAATGGGGTAAAATGATAGTGGAAAAAAATAAAACTCCTCCCAGAATACCAAGGAAAAGAAAAACTCCTATTCCAAGAAAAGTAAAAAATGACAGCTGGGATATATATGTCGGAAAAGAATGCGGAGAGGCTTACTGTCTTGTATGTGATATGACTAAGATCAATAGTAAGAATTTTCAGGCTGGTCACATAGTTTCTGAAAAACACGGAGGAAAAGTGTCTATAGACAATATACTTCCTGTATGTGGACCATGTAATCAGTCAATGGGTCCCCTTAACATGAGAGAATATGTGATGAAAAATTATCCATCAAATCTTCATAGATTTGATAAAAGAGTTTACAGAAGATGAAAAGTGACAAAAATGAAAAGAAAAAACAATAATACTAGATATATATTATTGTTCACCCAACATGAGAAAAGTAGTCAAAGTATGTTCAAAAAAGATCGTATCCCCAAGGATATGTATCACTAAAAAAACATTGAAAAAACTTTAGATATATATCTATTAGACATATATCTATTTTTTCATAACTCTTTCTTTTTTGAAGATATTATTTTCGCATTTTTTACAAACTTTTATTTTGTGATGATTCTCTTCTACGTGTTTTTCTATACCTTCTGGATGTATAGGAGTATCTGGTTTTATAAGAATAAAATAATAGGTGGTTCTTTTTTGTCTATCGGGAAGTTCTTTTAGACAATACTCGCACGTAACCATATTTTAATACTTAATTTTTTCTTTGTCAAGATATTTTTACATCAGGTCTCTATTTTTTATAAGGAATTCTTCATTTCCATCTATTATTTTTTGGATAGTATCCCTGGTAAGATGGGGATAATTTTTTGGTAACACTTGATTGATATATAATTCCATACTAACTCTAAATTTTGAAGGTGTGATACGACCATTGTTTACATCACTTCTAAGTTGTCTGTAAATATTCGATATAGCATCCCTCAGTTTATCGAAATTTTGTTTTTCTAAAGTATTTCTTTGTTCTGTTACTATCTTTTGATTATACGATTCGGCGACTATTTTGTTTTGGTTTTCTACCAGTCTAGAAAAGGAATAAACAGATAAATTCTGTTTTACTAAACCTAGTATAATGGCTGCCGCTGTGAGGTCGGGGGGCAATTTTACATTTGTATCCAGTGATCTATCCAGATATACTTTTGCTTTTATGTATGATTCTGCAATCTCAGGTCTTTTTTTTATTGCCACCTGACGTACTTCTTCAAAGGATTTTGCATATCCATTTTGACCGCATGTTTTACATGCATCTCTACAATACTGTGAAAATTTGACTGTCGCATCCAGATCTTGAATCTTTTGTTTAAGAGCTCGAACTGATGTACCATGAGCAAATATGGGTCCCCCGTATCTTTTTTCTGTATCGGCCGCAAAAGCCCCTATACTTCCTTTTTCCTCCTCGACTTTTTCTTTACATTTTTCACACGCTGCACAAAAATATTCTTTTGTTTTTGGTTCTGACATTTTAGTAACAAAAAAAATACTATAGGTCACAAAATGTCCAAAATAAAGAAGTTTTCAGTCATATATATGATGGAAAAGTAAAAAGGGTGTACATTGATGAAGATCATTCTCTGTTACTATGAAGGGAGAGATTTTACACCAAAGGTTTTTATCTTTGATTCAATTTCTACCAACCCAAAATTGAATCAAAGATAAAAATGTTATCAGTTACATAACATGGTCTGGTTACTAGAAATCAAAACTTACGATGGGGAATACCAGGCGGAGATTTATGAACTCCCTCATAACTTCTTCGAATTGGTGGATGGTAGGGGGTTTATTCAGTATCCACAAGACAACCTCTCCCTCTTTCTGACAAGGAAAAAAATGCCCAGAGATGTTTTTGATGACGTGATCGACTACGATAGTATCGTGTCGGTCAGAATTTACAAGGATATCCGTCACGAACTGGCTGAGGTTTTCTTTGGGAGATGTCTAGAAGAACACAAAGCAGTTGCTGAAGATGAAAAAATGAGAAAAAGAGATGAAATGGTTGCCAGAGAAGCCTCCAAAAAAGCAAGGATGAAAGCTGAAGCCGAGGCCAAGAAGATGGCCTGGGACAAGAGATGTTCAGAAACTCCTGGAATGCAATGTGAAGAATGCCGTCAGAACTTGTTTGAAGATGAGTATTATTACAACTGTCAACGAAGATTGATTAGATTGTGTCATGGGTGTTCTCGTAGGAATGTGATGAGAAATGGAAAAATTGTCAGATGCCAGATATCTGGATGTGAAAATCCAGTCATTCGATCTCGATTCAGTTCCAAACCTTTCAAATGGTGTACTGGATGTTATCGAAAGTAAAAATCGATTTTGTTATATATAATATACAACAAAATATCATGAGTAAAATAGGAGTTCAGATCACCGGACAAAAGGAAAAATATGTAAACAAAACAAATGCATGGTGGATGGAAAAAACAAAACATATCGTTAAAAATCACTATATTTCTCATAACGGAAACGAACTTATCGCTAAACTATGCAACACAATAGGTATAGAAGTTGTTGTGAGAAGATATTATATCGCTCTACGAATTACTGACCAAGTGATAATTTTTAGGCTGGATTAAAATGAAAACAGTACACTATACAGAAAAAGACAGTACAAAAAATAAACCGCACTATACCGTTAATTTTTTTAATGAAAAAGATAAATTTATAGGTATGTATAGTATTCATAGTTACTATTTATATAATGTTTTTGTCGACAAAAATATGAGAAAAAAAGGTTATTGTAAAAAAATAGTAAATCATGCCGTTAATCGTAAAAAGAATTTATATCTAGATGTTGATCCTTGTAATATAGGGGATATAAAATGTTATAAAAGTTGTGGTTTTAAATTTTTTAAAAAATTAGAAAATTATTACAATCCCGTCTGGGGAGACGATAAGCCTGTACAGCTTATACATAGGTACAAACATTCCTAAAAAATTCCTCTTGAGTTTTCACATGTATTTTCAAGACAGTATTCGATTGACTCAAAAAATGCAATGATATCTTGAACGCTTGATTTTTTGATCAAATATGACATTCCAGAAATAAGTTTTTCAAGATCTTTTTCACTGACAGAATGAAAAATTTTGTCAATATTGAAAAATTTTTGAGGATTTTCTAACGCTTTGTATATGTATTCTGTAATATATGCAAACAAGGTTAGAAAAGCCACATTGGTCATCATGATCACAATATTGGTCACTAGAATAGCCACAATAATTCTTGTGTATCTTCTGTTTTTGACACTATATTGTAGTGAAAGAGGCGCATAACCGTTTGTCATTTTTTAACACTATTCTGAGATTAAAAGTTCATTTTCTAAACATAACAAATCATCCAAAAACTTGACTGTAGTTTTTGCTTTGTGTTTTTTACTGCAAAAACTACAACAGATATACTTTTGCGTAGAATGATGTCCAAAAAGACTGATATTATGACAAATTATACATTTTTTATGAAACATGTGACCACATGGAAGTTTGATATGATATTTTTCAAAATACCGATTGCACAACTGACACCAATTTTTGTGAGGTCCTATACAGCTAAAAAACATCCCAAGCGATAGACCTAGAAGTAAAAAAGAAGATATTATCAAAATTTCTAGCAATACCATATTGATATTTTGTTCCATATTGAGATAGAAAAATGAAAAACTTTTCGTTTTCTTTTCTTATAAACAAGTATGAACTGTAAACTTTGTGAAAAAAATGACCCTTTCAAAGGGTACGGCCAGGGAATATGTTCAAACTGTGCAGAGATATTCTGCGGAGAATGTGTTAGTCGGCAAAAACATACTCTTTACAATAAATGTCCCGAGTGCAAGATCATTCTTTCCCTAAGCCTAAAAAGATGCATCAAGTTGTTGGAAAAACAGTTGGAATTGATCGAAAAGGGAAAACACAGAAATGGTCAACTTGCCAAAAACATCGTTCTCCTCAGTCTATATAATTTTTACGAAGGACAGAAAGAGAAAACACAACAAATGGTTCAAAAGATGGTTGACAACGACTATCCAGCCGGGCACTATAAGATGTTTTGCTATCTACTGGAAAAAGGAGAACCCTTAGAGGATTGTCTTGTGTATCTCGAACGTTCTTCAGATCTTGATTTTCCACCTGCAATGTTCAGACGTGCCATGTTTTTGAGCATGGAAGGTGAAAAACATGTACCCGAAAGCATAAAGCTGATCAAAAAAGGAGCTGTTATAGGGGATGCAAACTGCCAGTTTCAACTAGGACTTTTGTTTCACCACGGTTTTGAAGATCAACCTTCTGATCCAAAAAAGGCTATTTTCTGGTACAAAAAAGCAGAAGAACAAGGTCATGCAAAGGCTTCTAACAACATTGGAGCTTGTTATTTCCAGGGAATAGGAATGGTGGGTGACAATCAAAAAGCAATGAACTATTTTCAAAAAGGATGTCTCAATGACTGCCCGGAATCTTTTCATGGTTGCGGTCTGATATATGAAGATCAGGGAGACTACGAGTCAGCTGCATCAAACTATATACATGCTACAAGATTGGGTCATCCTGGCGCTTCTTTTCGCTGGGGACTTCTTTTGCTTACCCATAGAATAGAACTTTCATATACGGCAGAAAGAAGACTAAAAGACGGAATAACTTTGATAAAAGGAGCTTGTCAAGCTGGTCATCCAGAGGCTATCCAATATTTGGTTGGACTGAAAAAAGAGATTGACAAAATAGATTTAGAAAACCCAGAAAAGGATCCTCCCAATGTTGCTCCTATTCTTAAAGCGTGCTGATTTATCTTTTTTTTAAAAAAAAAGATAAAATTGAATTTGAATAACGGATTTTTAACACAAAAATGTCAACTCAGTATCACATCGAGTTCCAAAAAGATAAGATCACCAAAAATGCTATCAGATATCAAGCTCCTCCTCATGAAGTGATATCTGGATCATTGTACATCAAAAAAACAGCCATCGGTCATTCTGGAATACCAGAAAAGATCAATGTTTCTGTGGATATCCAAAACTCGCCAATTGTTCCGGATGAAAAAGGATATACTGTTGGTATGGAGATAGAAAAACTGATACAAGAAGACTAGATATATATTTTTTTTAGAAAAAAATATGGAAAATTCAGGCTATTCTTTTCTCCATCAAAAATATTCTGAAAATATACCCTTCGTTTTTAGGATGTATAAACAGAAAGATCAACAGGCCTCTTTTAGATATCTTGTGACCACAGTGATCGTTGATAACTTTTGCGGCATTGTAGATCTGGGTGACACCCATGTCGTATGATCTTAGAAAAACAGGACAGAGACGAGGGTATCCGGTTAAGGTCTTGATCTCGATAGGAATGATTTCTTTTGGAAAAAACAACAGACCGTCTGGACAAATCATTTTTCCTTCAGGAGAGATAATCATTCCTACCGAGATCAACTCTGGTTTGTATGACCATGTTTTCATCAACTCAGTAAGGTTGTGAAGAACAATTTTTTCTCCAACATTTCCTCTAAAAAGACCGTACCTGTTAGATCCTGACTTCTTATCGGTTTTTTTGTTGAAATTATTGTAGATATCCACCCACTTTTCACTTCTCTGATCAACATCGATGATATGTTTTTTCAGTGAAGTGGGAAGAAGATGAATATTCTGATTTGTTTCTGGAATTTTTTCATCCAGATAACTATCAAGAAAAAACTCTTGTCTGGTCAAAGGATTTTTTATCCATGCTCTCCATATTTCATCTTTGAGTATACCGTTATTTTTGATAATAACAGGAACTTCGTTGTTAAATTTTGGAAGATGGAATGATATTTGGTTTAGAAAAAGATACTGGACAAAGTATTTTACTTCTGCATCATCTTCTCCTGAAAACCAAAACTGCATTATCTTTCTCTGGAGTCGTGGAAAAAGTCCAGAAAACAAAATGACCAAACTACTGTCCATGTGAAATTTTGGATCTTCATGATAGTCGGAGTATGCATGACAAGTGGCTATTTTTGCTACCGAAATCAGAAAATCTCTATGATCAGTGACAATATTCGCCAAGTTTGATGATAGATATTCTATCTTTTTTTCTGTGTTCATGTTAAGATCTTTGGTCAGTAGTCTTATCTGTCTGATCACGAGTTGACTTGGCCATACTCTGGATACCATATTCCAAGAAATCATCCTAGGATATTTTTGGATATGACCAGAATACTGGTGAAAATGGGTGACAAGATCCATTTTTCCCCCTGGAGAAATAGAGTATCTTCCGCTTGGATTTTTCCTGAGATGATATACATGTCGAGGAATAAAACCAAGTCTCTCTAATACCTGCTGTTCTTCTTCTGGGAACACAAGTAGATCAGGATTTTGTTCGCAATTCCCTGTGAGATTGTACATAAAAACTATCTTTTATCTACAAAGACAACATTTTGTTCTATTTTCATTTTTTCTCTATATACACTGACTACTTAAAAGGATGAGATGTCACAATAGTGAAAAATATTATAATGGAAAAGAGAATACTCCTCTAGGACGTGGATATAGTGCATCTGGTTTTAAAGAAAATCATCAGATGAAAGGAAAAGATGGTCGTTACTATAGAGTCCAGGTTACAAAAAAGGGTAAAAGATGGACCAAAAAAGTATCCAAAAATATTTCTCCTCGAGGATTCTTGATGTCAAGTTATGGAAAAGAAAATAGTCAATCCGATTACTACTATAGATATTCAAGATATACTATATATGTTGACAGAAAACCTTCGGGGAGGTTAGACATACTTTATGTAAAAAAAGGACCTACTGGGAAAAAAATATCACTCGATGACATAGAACCTGAGATAAAAACAAGAATGATAAATGATCTTGGAAAAAAGATCAAAAAAGGGAAAATGACTAAAGAGATGAAAATGTTAAGAGAAAAGATGCTTAGATCAGTCTGAAAAGATACATAATTTTTTATGTATCCACATGTGAGTCACTCAGTGGTCTAGATAGATAGTCTGATGTTCTTGCAGATAACCCAATATGGTCAAAAGACAGTCAGTGTTAAGAAAAACATCTCCTTTTTCTTTTCTACGATTATTGGACAGAAAAATGTTTCTGAGAAAAAGTTTAGATTCTCTGCAAAAGAAATATTTTGACTTAGTGGAAAACTGTAGTCTTCCAAAAGAAAAAATATTTTTTGATTTGTTATATTCGTCTAGAAGAGAGGTTTGGTGAAACACATCGTCGTGTTTCACTTTCTTAAAAACGGTATTATTGTCACCAACCAACTGGATATATCCATCCCATAGACCATAATCAGAGAAAATTTTACATGTACAAGTTAGATCTATCTTTTTTACTGTTACTCTGATATTTTTTGTTTTCCAGGGAAAAGCTTTCTCTTCAATGGAAAAAACACGACTGAACATGGTAACCTTTTCTATGCCAGAAAACATAAAAGCTCCCGTTCCAATGGTCAGAAGATCCCGAGGAAGATTAACTTTCTTGAGTTTTTTACATCCAGAAAAACACTCACTCCCTATGGTTTCTAGACTTTTTGGAAAGATAACTTTTTCTAGTTCATCGCAATCTTGAAAAACGTTTCTGTGGAGTATTTTTACTCCATCCGGGATATCTAACTGGGTTATTCTGCACCCACAAAAAGCATGGTTTCCTATATAGGTGACTCCTTTTGGAATGTTTACCTCGGACAGATTTATACAACCGAAGAAAAGCAGATCTCCTAAGTCAGTGACCTTTTCAGGAATATCTATCTTCTGAAGAGACTTGCAGCCAGTAAAAACCTGATATTTTAGCTCTTTCGTTTCTGGAGAAAGTATTACATCTCTTAGTCTTTCACAAAGATAGAATAACTCAGAACCAAGATATGTAACCTTTCCAGAAATGTCTACTTTTTCCAGACTAACACAGCGTGAAAACACTTTGCATCCTATCCGGCTGACTGTAGAAGGAACAACCATCTCTGTAAGAGATCTGCAACCTGAGAATGCCCCCTCGTCCAGAATGTCGACAGATGCTGGAAATCTGATAGATGTTAGTCGTTCACATTCTGAAAAACAGTACCTTGGAATAATTTTTATCCCATCTGGAAGGTTAATTTCTACCAGATTTTTACAACCAAGAAAGCAATAAACTCCAAGGGTTTCAAGAGTTGACGGAAGATACACTTTTTTAAGCCTGGGACAGTGTGAGAACACACCTTGTCCCAGACTGGTTACACCGTCTGGAATATATACTTCTAGGAGATTGGGTTTTTGGTTGAAAACCCAATCTCCTATCTTGTCAAAACCTTTCGGAATGACAACTATTTTATCATCTGATCCATCGAGGTAAACTTTTGACATATCTGACAGTGTTGATATCAGTCGATAAAATATATATATTTTTATTTTTGCACATATAATTTTTTTGTATGTGATCATTTTTCTAGTCTAGATAGCACAAAATCATACATAGACAATCCCAGTTAAGTGAGATTTTTGTTTCTCTAAACCTACGATGATTGCAAAAAATGGCTACTGAGATGGTCTTTTTAAGTTCCTTCCTGAAAAGATGATGGAACTTGAATGTCCAATGCCATCTTTCAAGACGTAAAAAATTTTCTGCTTTTGGATAGAATTCTGAACTGTTTTCAAGATTTAAGTCTCCCGAGAAAAAAACTTGGTTAATATCTGATACATGGAATAATCCATTGTCAATATTGAATGAATTTTTAATCTTCATCTTTTTGATACCTGAGGGGATTTGGATCTTTTTGAGGTTTTTGTTTCCATAAAATGACCCCCTGCCAATATATTCCACATTCCCTGGAATCACTATGGAAATAAGATTGCAAAAAGAAAATGAGTATATACCCATAAATTTTAGATTTTCCGGAAGTTTTACATACCGCAGATTTTCACATTTACGGAAGGCATTACTTCCAATTTGTGTGACATTTTCCGGAATATCTACCCTTTCTAGATTTTCACACTGTAAAAACATTTTTTCGTTTATCATGCTCAGACGGGATGGAAGTTTTACGTATCGCAGTTTTTTACAAAGACGGAATGCCTCAGATCCTATAACCGTTACGCTTTCAGGAATATTTATCTTTTCTAGATTTTTACAAGAGTCAAAAACATTGTTTGAGATAACCTGAATTCCCATAGGAATATCTAACTGGGTAAGACCCAAGCAATTAAAAAAACACCTGTAGTTGATGACCCTGATAGATATTGGAAAGATAAATCCCTCTAATTTTTTACAGCAGGAAAAAGAAGAAATTCCCAAATGATAAACCTTGTCGGGGACAACGACATTTTTCAGTCCGACACAACCGCTGAACGTACATGATTCTATTCTAAGAAGACCTTCCGGTAAAATCATTTTAGTAAGATATTTACAGTTGAAAAAAGCTTTGATTCCAATAATCTTTACCGTATTCGGGAGTATTATTTCTCCCTTGATTCCTGAGGTTGAAAAAGCTTCCTCGCCAATCGATTTTAGACCGTCTGGTAAATCTATTTCTTCAAGAACAGTACAGTATCTGAATACGTTTTCTTCAATGACTGTAACACTATCAGGGATGTTTATTTTTCTCAGTCCATGACAGCGATCAAAAAGACTCTTCTTCAAAGTTTTGATTCCGTATGGAAGAATGATTTCTTGTAACGAAAAACAACCACTGAACGAAAAATCTCCTATTTCTTTTATCCCATCGAGACAGATTTTGGTTATATTTTGACATCCAAAAAAACAATAATTTTCTATCTCGTAGACAGATTTTGGCAATTCTAGATTATCCAGATTTAGGCATCCATAAAAAAGACCGGAAGGAATGACAGAAATCCCTTCTGGAATATTGACTTTTTTAAGTTTACAACAGTCTACAAAACAGTAATGCCCCAAACTTTGAAGTGACGTTGGAAGATGTACTGTCTCGATAGTACGGTTATACTCAAAAATACCATCTTTAAGATGTTTTGATCCTTCTTCCAATATGACCTCTTTATAGTCTCCTATGGGAAGAGGAACATTTTGTGCGAAGTTTTTGGATATTCTGAGTACAGAACCCTTTTGGTTGACACCTGGAGGAACATTTTCCATATTATCTGGTCAGATATGGTTTAGGATATATTATTTTACCCTTTTTTCATTTTTGCACATACACAACATTGTTTTTCTGTATGTAAAGAGAGGGATACAATGAAGGGACGACAGGCCTTGTCGTCAAGAGGACCTTACTCATAAGGATTTTTCGGGAGATGGTTTGGCGTCGTCAAGATTGACAACCTCCCAGGTGTCCGTGTCTTCTTGCTCTTCAGGAGTTGGGACATAGTTGGATTCGGCAACTTTTACAAGTTGCCGAAACCGAGGGTTGACCCTCTTCCCGAAAACCCCTTTTTCTAAAACCTGTGACACTTTGAGGAATATCACCGGGTGTTTTGAGAAGAGGGCGCCTAGAAGGAGATAGGGATAGTCATCAGGGACCACTACGATACGGATACCGTACATCTTCCCTTCTGTCCATACGGCGTCTATCCCTGATCTGATCAACATTTCAAGGACACTTTCCGCCTCTGGAAAGGTGGATAAACCTCTGGTTCCCCAGACAGCCACGGACGGAAAAGGGGACCAATGACGGTTAGCCTGTTGAGGAAAAGGCATCTGCTTTTCTATGTTCTGTTGGGAGAATGACTCTCCTGATTGCAAAATCGGATCAGGGACCAGGCCATTTTCAGGCAGAAGAGTCTGCCAGCCACGAGGATGTCCCGGGATGGCATCGGGTTTTTTGTCCCCGAAGACATGCTGGAGGTGTTCCTGGATTGGAACACAGAATAAACCCCGGGGAGCTCTTCCACGCCCCAGTTCCTCGTTGAACAGTTCTGTCCAACAGAGAAGCATCTCCATGTCCAGTTCTTCACCGACCGGGTTCCAAGCCGATATCAGGAATATCCTGGGAGATTTGACTCCTCTAGGTCCTGTATCCGTTGGGTCCACGATCAGGAAAGAAAAGGTATATCCAAAGGGGAATATACCCAAGTCCATTCGACAACAAAGAGACCATAACTTTTGTTGTTCTGTTTGTTTCTCGGATGATATCTCTATCATCTGGCGCTGGCTATCCCGCGGGACAAACAGGTACACGGGGATACCGGGGAGATACCCTCGTGTGAGGTCTGGAGGTGGAAGCACTTTTTCTTTTGACGTATCGTTTCCCATGATTGCAAATTTCCCTGGACTATCTACCTTGATTTTTATCTTGAAATTCAATTTTACACATACACAACATTGTTTTTCTGTATGTAAGAGAGGGATACAATGAAGGAACGACAGGCCTTGTCGTTAAGAGGACCTTTTTCAAGGATTTTTGGCGAATATAACGGCACCGTCTTCCATTTCTTCTTCCATTTCTTCTTCCATTTCCTGAATGGAACGACACCAGTTGTTCTCCGCCACGAAGAGAATCTTCAGGAAATCTGGAATGATAGTCCATTTGAAAACCCCTTGAATGACCCTGGAAACCGGGAAAAGTACTGCACAACTTTCCCCGGATGTAACACCTGGATTTTCGTCTGGAGCAACAATGATACGAATTCCATAGGGAACCACGATGCGACCTTTTTCATCAAGTTTGGCCTCTATGGCTCTTGTCCCCAGATTTTGCAGAGCAACTCTGCATTTTTCAGTGGTGGTAAGAATCGCCACTACTGGACCAGGGGCCGGCATGATGTTTATTTTTACCGACGTCTGAGGGATGTTTTTAGGATCCCTCCGTGTCATCCCCAAAAGGGAGAGCCAGCCGTTGCAGTGACCAGGAATTGATCTAGATACCTTTTCCTTGTACACATGTTTTGTGTACCTTAGGTTGGGAATCATGATGGGACAATTTTCAGGAAGTAGTAATTCCTGAAGGTCAGTACCCGTGTGATCCGATATGTCCTCGAGCATGGAAGTGGAAAAAAGAGAAAGCTCTTCCATGGAGAGTTCTTTTGGGTCACCTCCAGTCAAGCGGTGGCAACTTTCAAGAAAAAGTTGGGGGGTGGTGATCCCCACGGGTAGAGGGTAGTTAAACGGAACCCGATGATTCTTGTCATCCGGCGGTTGAACGATCAGGAACAGGAGTTGAGATTTTCCCAGTTTTTGGAAATTTACCCCCTCGGTTTTTCTGGAGAAAATGGACAAATCTCTGTCGAATCCCTCAGGAATTACAGTACCATCATTGACGGTTACACGTACTGGTTCACCGTAGATGACGCGTCTGTAGAGATCAGGGTTCTCGCGTTCGCGGGTTGATGTTGTGTTTCCCATGATGCAATTTCTCCAGAATATTCATGTTAGAGTTTTAATCAAAAATCAATTTTTACTCTTTTTTTGGGAAATAAAATAGAAAATAGAATTATGGAAAAAAGGAAAAAAAGGAAAAAAGGGGAGAAAAAGAGAATTCTGGAAAAAAAGGAAAAAAGAGAAAAAACTGTTTTTTCCAGAATTCTCTTTTTCTCCCCCCTCCCGGTATTTTCTGGATCAAAAGGTTTTGTCCAAATAAAAAGATCGGACCCCTGAAAAAGGGTCAGAAAAAAGTAAAAACAGAACAATATGAATACCAGAAACCTTTCATGAAAAATAGTGTTTTTCATGTTTCTGAGTATAAGGTTTTATTTTTCCATAGAACTTATGGAAAAGATCGGAGGACAAAGAGGTGTGTAAAATCCGTATTTCTGGACTATTTTAATACCATATAGGTATTGTATGAACGCTGTTTTTACTTTTTCACGACCAGTATTCTAATTTTTACTTTTTTTCTCTTTTCTCCTTTTTTTTCTAGAATTCTGGTTTCTTTTTCTTTTTCTAGAATTCTGGTTTTATATAGAATTTAGAAGTTCATCCAATTCCTCTATATCGATTTCAGAATCATCGATTTCAGAATCATCGATTTCAGAATCATCGATTTCAGAATCATCGATTTCAGAATCATCGATTTCAGAATCATCGAAATAATTTTTTATCTCTTGA
>Ga0070751_1000173_pt1 | contig 46253 bp, 45 predicted proteins | sample VirMetDEL_Aug_28_FD_78514 | JGI IMG/M metagenome (GOLD analysis project Ga0070751, IMG submission 78514) | Aqueous microbial communities from the Delaware River and Bay under freshwater to marine salinity gradient to study organic matter... | ecosystem: Environmental > Aquatic > Marine > Coastal...
CCAGGTTTCGAAGATTTCTGCTTCGTTAATTAGTTTCATTTTTTCTAACTATTTTTTGAATTTTTAAAACTTACCTTCGAGCGACTTAGCTACCCAATTAAGGTAATCGTTTGAATACCCCTTAGTAGGAGCGTTAGCCACTGTGGGCTCTGGTGTTTCTTGGTTTTCATGTAGCTTCTGAAGTCCAACAGGCTCAGCAGATCCTAGTTGACGAGTTGACCAGAAGTTTTTGATCTGATAGGCAGTATCTAAATTATAGAAAGCTGATTGTGCAATGATAGATTGCTTTTGACCTTCATTTAGAGACTCCCAAATCGGAGCATATGCTTCAGGCATTTCATCGATGAATTTGTGTCCTGATTTTTCTCCTTCGGCTTCATTTAAAACCTCCTCTGCTTTTTGTGTTTGAGCAGCCGGCTGAATCTTAGATGCAGCCTCATTTATATTCTCCTCGGTCTTTTGTGTTTTGACCGACTCAATTAGAGAATCTATCTTACTAGAGATTGTAGAATAATCTCCAGCAAATCCAGATTCAACCAATTCTGATTTTGAAACAGCTTCAGCGCTTTGTCTTGCACTTTCATTTAGGTTTTCACCCTTAGCTGCTTTTGAACTCTCTGAGATGGATTGAACCTCCGAGATGTTCCCGTTTAGCTTCTCTGCCAAATAGTCAGAGTAAGCGATACCCTTATTTAGGTTTTCTGCGATATACTCAGAATAAGAAATATTTCTATTTACATTTTCCGCCAAGTATTCAGTGTATCCTATACCTTGGTCTAGTTTCTCTGCGATATACTCCGAGTAAGCGATTCCTTTATCTAGGTTTTCTGCGATATACTCTGAGTAAGCTATACCTTTATCTAGATTTTCTGCAAGGTATTCTGAGTAAGAGATATTTCTATCAAGATTCTCAGCTACATACTCGGTATATTGTATTCCGTCGTCCAATTTCTCAGCTAAATATTTGCTATAGTCAATTGCTTGATCGACGTTTTCAGCGACATACTCAGAATAAGAGATAGACTTATCCACATTCTCGGCCAAGTATTTAGAATATGAAATGGTCTTATCCAAATTTTCTGCTAGGTATTTAGAATAAGTGATGCTGCTGTCAAGGTTTTCAGCTAGATACTCGCCATACTTGATAGCGCTCTCTAGATTCTCAGCTAAATACTCAGAGTACTTCTCTAATTTTTCCACCCTTTCCTCTAGGGCAGCACAATCAACAGATTTTTCGTTTGTCTCTGATTCAGAAACCTCCGCGTTAACCTGATTTTTCATTTCAACAATCTGTGACTCGATAGCTTCCATCTTATTCTTTAGCATAATGGAATACTGATTGAGCTCATCAGCAGTAACGTATTCTTTATTGGCCTCCATAATTTTGGATTTATTTTTTTCAGTATTAAAGATTTCTTGGAACTCTTCGTTATTTTCAACTTTATATATCTTCACACCAGATTCATTTTCTATTCCTAGTGCCTCGTTTACACATTCTAAGTTGTCAATAATCGAAGTAGTGTTAATCTTATGTATATCATCCTCGGTAAACCCTGCGCTTTCGTATATTCTTTCTAGCTGTGCATCCTGAAATCCAGGATCAGCTACAAGGTCATAAGTGAAGATCTTTTTGATTTGTACCTTCTTGTCAGGTCCGACATTACCCGCTGCTCTTGATGATATGGACAGAGGTATACCAGCATCAACCAGTTTTTTAGCTATTTGTCCAGCTGGAGTATCAAGTAGTTTTACCTTTATCTTAAGAACTCTTCCGTCTTTATCGTATTCAAGATCCTCCACAACATGTGAGATATTCTTAAGTGAGACATCAAAATCCTTCGGGTGATCAAGCTCACCCAGCAATCTATTCTGCTTGATTTTTTCTCTTAGGTATTCTAAATGGGGAAGGTATTCGCCCTCTTCGTATACCCTTTTGTTATTATTCTCCTTGCCGAATTCAGCGGCAATACCTTGTAGAATATATTCACCGTCACTGGAATCCGCCTTAGAAACAGCAAGATTATTTTCTTGCTTTTCCAGAATGAATAATAGATTTTCATTCAGCATGTTTGAAAGATCTTCCATTTCTTGGCTTTTCATTTATTTAACTTTATATATCCAAACTAATTTTTGGAAAATTCGACGTTTTTTTATCAGGCGTATTTAATAGCTGCTTCTAGCTTGGTTGCAAATCTCAATGCCGCATCAAATCCTAATTCTCCCTTCTTAACCACTCTCTTCCTGTCACCAATTTTAGCGAGGTTGTTCTTGAGTATAATTCTCTTTGGTTCATGCTCTCTGTCGTATCTAACCTTAGCGTATGTAATATTGTCCCAATCGGAAATTCCAAGATCTCTTTTTAGTTCCTCACTACCGAATTCATCCAATGGATTCGTACCTCCTCTAGCATCTTTATCCCTCAGAACGGTTGAGTTCTTTCTGGTTTTTACAACAAGATCATCCATGCTCATTTCTTCACCATCTGGGGTAGAAACTTCGACTTCCTCAGTTTCTTCAGTATCCTCTTCTGGTTCTGGAGGAGCTACATATTCAGCAAATCCATACCTTGGTGTTTCAACCTCATCCAATGAGGTTACCTCAACTAGAACAGGATCTCCGTCGGAAGGTCTTTTGCTTGTTTCGTCTACAACGAAATACTTATAGTCTCCAGCATCGTCGGTATCATTTGGATCTACAAATTCTATAGAATCAACCTTGTAGATTATAACCGGATATTGACCCCAATCATTCTCACTCACCGAAGCTAACTCAATTCCCGAGTATTCAGTTTCCCATTCTCCCTCACCGTAATCAGGTGCTTCCGGAGCTTCAACTTCTTCAGCGGCCTCTTTTTCTGGTTTCTCAGTTTTTACCACAGGCTCATCCTCCGGAGCTACTTTGACACCCAGCTCTTTTTTGACCTCAGCTTCGATCTCGGCTTTTATATCATCATATTTTTCTTTCCTCTCCGTGAGCTCAGCTAATTTAGTAAACTCACTGAAAGTTAAAGCCTCATTTTTCTCAAGTATGTAGTTAGCTACAGATTCACTAACTGAAGCACCACGTAAAGACCCCTCACCAGGTAAAGGCATAATCTCAGCTAGATCCAAATCCTGTATTTGGGTATCAGTTAAAAGTGTACCCTCTGTGTTTATCCTCTTACCGTCCGAATTGGAGTAATTAAACCTATATTTTTCCAAAGCGTCCTTAGGAACACACATAGGATAATCTGGAGCCTTTCCGTATGTCTTTTCTAAAAGTCTCCAGTCGCAATAACCAACTAGAGATGTACCTATAGTGAAATCTGCTATTTCCGGAATAGCAGCGATCTGGAACTCCAGATCATCATTGTCGAATGTTCCTCTTTCAAACTTATCAGTGTTAGAGAAAGATAGCATAACTATATTATTGTCAGTAACTATCTTTTGAAGCATCTCTGAATTAACCTGCATCAAAACAAAAATTGATCTACCAGCTGCTTCTCCTATCTTAACTAGCTCCATAGTAGTTCTGGTATCGTCTTTCATCGCAGTCAAGATATCAAAGAAAACATCCCAACCTGAAGCTCCGCCGTCGCTAGTCCAGCAGACAGTGATTGATCTTCCTAACGGAATGTTCTTTGGGTTAAAGGTACCATAGGCAAAGTCCTCAACCTCTCCGTAACGGGGTGCTTGTTTATCACTATACCAATTCCAAAGCTGATTAACCCCTGAACCAATCACCTGGAGTGCTAATAATATCCACCCGACCGGATTAGTTGATTCTGCTGCAACTACTGCACCTGCTCCGCCAGATGCCGCTGCTCTAGCTCCAACCCCTGCTGCTGCAGCAGCTCCCCTTGATGCTAATTGTGCTGCTGCCGCTTGCTTCACCGATTGTGCAGCTGCTCCTCTTAATAATACATTTCCAGTAGCTCTAGTGGAGTAAGCTAATCCACCTTTTACAAATGCACCAGATGGGAGAACCACCCTTCCGGCATTGGCCAGAGAGGTAGCGCCTCTTCCTGCAACTAGTCTGCTTGCGAAATTTTTCAAAGTAGAAAGTCCGCCAGCACCTGAAACTCTAGAGGCTAAAGAAGCTGGTCTAGCCCACTTGTATATCCCATATCCAGTTTTAGCAAGTGTCCAAGTTGTAAATATTCCGCCTACCGCGGTGAGAGCAAGATAACCAGCTCCCATTGCACCTATAGCAATAACAGCGTCCTTAGCGTAATCCATGGTTTTTTCCATCAGATCCTCAGGATCGGTCACCTCTCCAGCAGGGATCGTGTAATCCATCTCACAAAGAATGAGTTCACCAACTTCATATTTTTTCGTCACTCTCAATGCGCTCCTAGATGCAGGAACTGGCTGTCCCTCACCATCGAAAAAATCAACAATAACAGCTTGTGGCGAATCTTCAGGAATATCCTCCATGTTTAGATCCGACTTTAGCTCCCCATCCTTTATGAGTTTTTGTATCGCCGCATTCAGCTTCTGAAATTTCCTAAGTGCTTCAGCATTAATGTCAGAATCGTCGTCTGCTGCTTCGTTTATATAGGATGAGAAATTCTGTACTTTATTACCGCTAACTAAATTCTTTATCTGATCTCCAACGTAATCATAAACGGGATTACTAAAATTAGCTGCACCCTCTAATATAGATTCAGCTTTCTTGAATCTTCTATCCTCAGATTCAGCTTGCCATTCCCTAGGATTAGCATCTAGCCATTTTTGCCACTTATCGCTGTAAGCCCACCACTGGAAATCGTTTAATTCCATCTCCTCACCCTCCAGGGTAAGGGGCAGATTCATAAGAGGGAAAATATTTTCCTCTGATCCTGGTTCTTCCCCACCAACTGTGCCCTTATAGGTGAGTCCTTTTTTGAAAGCTAATATCATATCAGATAATTTAGTTTTATTCGGAATATATCCTCTCGTAAGACTGGGATATCAAGTTTATTACCTTTTCTATATATCCCTCATTTCTGAGCTTTTTAAAGGCAAGATTACCGACTGAAAATTCCCCATTCTTGGAAAGACCCTCTTTCCTCATATTTTGTATTTTCTCCTTGAGTCTAATTAGTCTTCCGTACATCTTCTTAGCATCCGACGGAATCTCTGGCATGGAGATAAGTTTAGTTTGCATAGAGTTTATCTCAGAAGCTATCCCGTCAAATTTTCGATTAACGTCTTGCTCGTCCACCTCGGGAGGATCGAATTTGGGTTTTCTAACCCATTTGCCATTTAGAAGAGAATAAAGGCCAGATGCTGTGTGAGGCTCCGATACGTCTTGTAGATAAAGTTCAACATCATGGTTGCGGATTATGATATTATGTCTAAGATTCCATATAAATCTTATGCCATCTACCGCTTTTTTAAGAACCTCCTTTTTAGCATCAACTTTGGAAAAATCCACTAACACGTGGACATCCAGATCAGAGTAGTCCGTGTAATTGTAATTAGCTAGAGATCCAGTGAGCTGGATGTCTTCTATAGGAACACCTGGTAGCAACTCCGAAAACTTCTCATAGAAGTCTTCAGCAATGGACAAAAGCTTTCGCCTAACCAAAGGATCAAATACCCATTTTTCTCCACCACCGGAGGTTGAGTACTTTTCCCAGAAATTAGGATTCAATTCATCGTTATAGAAAGGACCAACTCTATCCTCATTTAGAACGAATAAACGAAAATCTTTTACCTTCGACACAAAAAAGGGAATTATTTGGATTTATATATCCAAACAATTCCCGGTATAACAGAGGAAGTACCTCTAGGAAGATATTTTCTGTAGTGACTTTATAACAGTCTCCACGTCCTTCTCGCAATATTCCTTTATCCTTTCTAAGGATTCCGGCGAATCCACCCCGCCCCAGAATACTCCCGAAACCATAGAACCGTCAATATCGTCCTTTGGTGAATCTATACCGAGTGCACAAGATAAAAGATCTAAGCTAAGATATTTTTGTTGAACCCAGCTTCCGAAGGCAAAGATCTCTGAGGTGTCCAAGAATGGCAAATCCCATGGTTTTTTATCCCATATAACCAAGGATCTAGGTAAGTCAATCATACCATTGAATAGCATTCTCTTTGCTATGCAGGGCACGTCAAATCCTTTTATGTTGTGACCACAAAGCTTCATGCCCTTAACAGATGCATTGTTGAAAACCTTTGATGCCTTCTCCAATATGTCCTTCTCGTCGGCCCCATAAAAAGAGGTGAATCTACTGGATCCATTATCGTCTAAGGCACCAAAGGAGATACAAACAATCCTAGAAAATTCAGGCTCCAAGCTTGCCTTCTCGAGGTATATCTCGTCGTCGCTCAGATCCGACAATTTCTCATCAGAACGCCTGTAATAGTCACAGCGCTTACCCCAAAGAGCAGCCATTCTAGGATTATCTTCCGCAAGGGATTTTAGATTCTTATGTCCAGTGGCGGTTTCAACATCAAAGAATAGGCAATTATTTACTATCTTACTTTCTATCATATCAAATTAAAAACTGTTTCTAATGTCCATTTACGGTCATACCAGAAGGTCCTCCCACCCCTGTCTGATATTTTCAGCATATCCGGGTTTCCATAGCATTTCATAAAACCAGAAATATCAGATTTCCCTCCAAATGGATTTTTCCAATCCTTTATAGTTCCACCCCCGATCTCATACACGTGAAGCGGTATGTCACGGCAGAGTTCAAATAGGGGATCACCATATTTTTCTATGTAATCCCTAGCAGGCAGAAATGGATTAGCTCCAGGTATTCGGTAAAGAATCTCTGCTCTGAGATAGTTACCAATACCATTGAAATATCTTTGATCCATCAAAACCTCATAGATCGGTTTCCCAAAGGTCTTCCTATCAAGATTGGAGAGGACGTTGCTACGAAATTCGAAATACTCCTGGGTAGGATCCGGTCCTCTCGATTCATTCCAGTCTCCCCATTTCCATTTACCAAATCTCCTGATATCCACGAAAGCAAGATGACCCCCATCAGAGCAGTGAAAAAATAGGTGGGTATGCTTAATCTCACATCCGGGATTAGCCCATTGAAAATTTCCACCCATTCCCATAGTCATAATAAGATCCCTGGTTTCTCCTGACAAGTCCGAAGTAAGTTTCAATTTTAGCTCTTTACCCCTACTTTCTGCATGTAAGGTAAAATTATCGAAATTTACCTCCTTCCATTTATGTTCAGGATTCTTAGTAATATGTGAAAAGGACTTACCCTCCGATAGGTAGTTAACGTAGTCGGCGGTTAATTTTAATTCAGCTAATTCTGGCACCTCTAAATTTTTTACAATAATAAGGATTAGAAACGCACAGAAAAAACTATTTCCGGGAAATTTTATTGATCACCATAGGTCTTAGAGAGCTGCACTCACTCATGTACCTCAAACAAGAAATCTCACCACCTCCTGAATCAATAACGCAATCAAAACAAAGTCCGAATGTAGGTATACGGTAACTTAAAAAATCAGAGGGCACAGGGGAAAGAAAAAATCCATCCTGATCAACCTCAGCGGATTCTGAATGAATAACAACAGGAATTCCTGAGTCCTCCCATGTAGAGGAGCTTAAAAATATAGCCTCCCGGTATGAAAGATTACCAGAATTAAAGGAGTGAGCAAGGAATCTAAATAATATTGGTATCTTGGTTTCATAATAGACCCCAGACAATAGATCAGTCACCGAGAATAGACTTGGTTTTTCGTCATTCATCACAGTAACAAGGCTAACTATACCTTTACCAAGACTGATTAGTTCTTTACAAAACCTTTCCATAGTAACCTTCCTCATCCCATAAGCACTACCAACTCTCAAACCTATCGATCTGTACGAAATGCCAAGAACTTCTAAGAACCCGTGTATCCTCACCAAGATCTCTTTCGTTTTTTCAACAACCTCATCGATTTGTGAGCCCAGAAAAAAATATGAGGGAAGATAAAAAAATAGTCTTTGTCCAGACCTTATCGATTTAGCGGTTCTTAATAGAAGATCGCTGTCACCGGTTTCATCATAACTAGAAAAATCAGGAAAAATGAAATTGCCAGGGATTTCTATACAAGTAATATTTAAACCCAGGCTAGAGTCCCGCTCTAACCTATCAGCAATAAAATTGAGCATACTGTCGCAAGAATATTCCGACTTTGACAACTGCAATTTGCCAGAAACATACCCAATGTTATTGGTGTTTTTACTTAGTATCATACATGGATTTTACGGAGGAAAGGAACAAAAGTTTCTTTAGCTTCCCACACCTTCTATGCCTAGCTTAGTGTTGTTATAAACAGTAGGAGAGTTGTAGACATCTGAAGGCATAGCATCGAACTTAAATTTAGAAATAATCTCCATGTGACCCTTGTTGCCATTTTCAGCAAACTCAACAGTATCTGGAATCAGCTCTAATACTTCCTCCTTATCCTTACCCTTTGAACTTACCTGTGCGAAGTATCTATATGACTTATTATCCGGGGTCCTCTCAGATCTGACAATCATTCCAGCAACCTTGTCCTTTTTATTTATGGGAACCCCTATAACAATATCTCCAACTTGAAACTGGGATCCTTTCACATTTCTCTTGAAGTTGGGATTCGGGCCAACACTAACCGACAGATCCTTGTAGGGCTTATACTGGATCTTAAAGATTCCGTTAGCTCCGCCATACCCATAGGTATCTCCGAATACACCGACGTCGAAGAATTCATTGATGTGCTTTATGTGCTTTAGACTAGATCCCATATTAACTATTTATCTTTATTTCCCCCGTTATTTGTGAGATCCATAACATCCTTTATTTTCTTAGCCAATTCATAGTTCTCTTTTTTGATGGCTTTATCCATCATCTGAGACAACATACTAAATTCAGGATCGCTACTTGAATCTTCTTTTTTATCAGCATTAACGGTCAGACAAATCCTCTGGGGAGAATATATTGCTTCTAATCTGGAATCTATCTTTAGATCGTCGAGTTCATCCTGAAGATCTTCGTCGTTTACTTCCTCGTTATTTTCGGCGGAATCATATAGAATCTCCCAATCCTGATTGAACCAAAAAACCATCCACGGACCGTAAACTATCTTAGAAATATCATTGTCGATAACAAATCTCAGTATTTTTCTAAGTTCAGCCTTGAGATCATTCTTACTGATATTCTCAGAATAAGCCTTCCTTTTTAGCCCGGGTATTACTTCACTACCCTCACCGACGCCTAATTTAAAAGCATGGTGAACCTCCTGAATAGAATCCCAGTCCAGGCTGGAAATTATCTTGTCTACAAGCTTTTTGAAATCCTTCCTCATTATAAACTATATAGGTTATATATCCCACAACTAACTCCGTCCTATCTGTTCAGAGACCCGATTAACCCAATCAGCATATTGCTCAGGATAGAATTTTTTTAGATCAGACATTTCCCTCCTTGATACCTCGAACTTTGACATCAGGAATTCCTCAACCTCGGGGTCCAATGTGTTTTGTGACTTAGATTTTCCTGCGGAAGAAGACTTCTTCGTTTTTGTGAAGATCCATCCAGGAATTTTTGTGTAGTGCCTACTCAGAGTAGAGTGCCACCAATCAGCAACAGGACGGGGAGTCACTTTGGTGTGGTTAAACTGGTTGGCCTGACTAGGGAACTGGATACTCATAATTCTATTAATCATAAAGAAGTTCCGTACCTTGTCGTTCCTAGTGACCTTCGACCAATCCTTATCGGATTTAAATATGTTCTTTACAACATCAAAAAGTTCCATGGCAAATTAGTAATTACTGAAGGGATCAAAAGACTTAGGAGCGGATCTACTAACCCATGAGGTTCCCTCCAATATTTTCACTCTATCGAGAGTTACTGGTTTTTTTTCCAAGCTTATTCCCCTTCTAATCTCAGAAATTATCCCATCTATAACATCACGAGGGATAACAGTCTTATCCAACCACATCAATTTGTAATTTCTCAACAAATTAGATACCGCTTTTTTTCTATTCTCAGTGCTGTCAAGGTCCTTTATTAGTCTCAGGGAAAATCCAGCTATCCAATCTAGGAATTCCTCATCCCCGAGCATTTCTGAAAAAGAATATGATGACCATTTTGAATCCGAAAATGATTCCATAATCTTCTCCGCTCTTTTGGGAGTTATACGATGTGTTTTTCCGCCCTTTTCATATTCCCATATTCCAGGAACAGCGTCTCCTTTATCTCCTGTTAGCATCTTAGTAAAAACGAAGTCCCTAACCATAATTTCGTTAACAGTAACACCATTAACAAAAGATCTCATCTTATCCTTATCCGGATCCATTACAGAGCCCATATTAAATATTGATCCCTCGTTCTCCTTATTCAACCACCTATCTTCCCATCCCTCCGGTATTGAAAGCACGTTATTCTTGGAATTACTATTCCATACCACCGTCCAATTGTCCGAATTCCACCTTGCCAGCTGGTGGAGATCCTTATCTCCGGAGATTATAATGCAGTCTTCACCCTTAGTATTAAAATAATCAGCCCAGAAGTACAGAAGATCATCACCCTCCGCACCATTTGACTTGGAGAATACAAAACCATTCTTCTCGAGATGATCACCAAAAGATTGTATCAGATCAAAGAAAATGGACCAATCGACATTTTCATCCTTAACTCTGTTCGATTTATATCCCCCTCCTTCTATCTCCACATCCTTTCTCCAACTCCGGCTATCCGCAGTAAAAACCAACCTACCCCCGCCGGGTATTTTTCGGAGAGCTGCACACAGGTCAGTTGAAATTTTTCTAATGAACATCGATTGCTCCGACTCAGGGCCTAATATTTCCGCTGGATCCTTAGATCCCCATCCACCAAAAACTCCGAAGGTCTTGTGGAATATGTAGTTCCCGTCAATAAGTATATTAATCATTTCTCCCGTAAAATTTTAAATTACCCCATTCGCCCAGATCAGTAAAGAAAGGATCTGTTATCCTTGCGTCAAAGTCACTAAATTTTAAAAAATCCTCTCTATCAGCTCCCAACCTTCTCTCCAAAACATCCGCATCATTCCTCGAGGAGAGCCTTTCTCTCCTGGTTTTTTCGTCTATATCCAAATAAACGACAAATGATTCTTCCCTATCTAACTTCTCCATAGAACTTAGACCAGAAGGAGTCATTATAAAAAGATCGCTTGAGATAAACTCATCGATGGACGTCCCGTATATCCAATCATTGAAGCTAACATATTCATAGAAAAGACCCTTCTCTATGAAATCACGATTTGCTTCGTCCTCTGTGATAAAATAATAGTCTTTACCGTTTATCTCTCCCTCTCTCGGTGGTCTGGTAGTATGAGAGACACAATACTTAAATCCTCTGAGTTCAAGAATCTTCCTCATATAGTCCTTTCCAGAACCCCCTTTACCCACTATAATTAATCTTTTAGGTCTTTTATTCATCTTCTACATTCTCGAGAAATTCGAATTTAGACATAGCAGAATCAAAGTCACTGTGAGCCCAGGCCCATTTTCCAAAATCCTCATTACCCGGAAATATCTCCCTCTCATTAAGCTGAATTCCAAAAACTACCTTAGGCTTATCCACCTTTATCTTAAATACCTCCCAGGCAACAATTCTTTCTGTATCTGGTTCTATTTGCTCATATACCAGGGATTTATTTCCTCTCTTAAGGAACCTATAAATAAATCCATTTTTCCTTATTTCCTCAGCGAGTAACTCCATTAGTCTATAAGCTTTTGTATGTTAAACATAAGGGCTAGCAAGCTTACTACCGGATCTATAACAACTTGTCTTTGCGCCTGATGATCAGCAACAAGCACAATAACACCGGGTATTATCTTAGCGTGCGATGACTTATTCTTAATTATCCAGTTAATAAATTCTTCACCCAAGGCTGCCATGACTTCATCTACCTTAGTAGAATATTGGCCAACTATAACCTGGTAATTTTTCACAGGATCCTTGGAATCGAATAGCATGTTATAAAGCTCGTCATAAGACCAGCCTGAATCGCTAATTCTAGAGATGTCTATCTCTTTAACCCCCTCAATCATCCACGATTGAATCCTATTCAGTGAGGACCTAAGATCCGGGAAATATTCCTTCTCAAACTCAGAGAGAGATTCCTCATCTATCGAGATATTGAGTTTTCCCAAGATAAGCTTAATTCTGTTCTTCCACTCCTCCCTGAGATCCTCTTCCTCCTTGGGTGTTATTGGATCAAAGTTTATAACCTCAAATCTGCTTTGTATAGCATCCGGTACTTTGTTTAACCAGTTACACGTAGCAACAAATCTTGTGTTTCCGGCAAACTTTTCTATTGTTCCTCTTAGAGCTTTATAAAACTGGTCGGAAGCTCCATCAAACTCGTCTAGAACCACTACCTTTTTGGAAGACTTTCCATCCATTATCGAAATAGTGGAGCAGAAGTCGTTGATTTTAGTCCGGATGGTATCTACGGAACTCTCGTCGGAGACGTTTATGAAAAGATGGGGTAGATTACCCGAAAGGATCTTAGCCAGAGTTGTCTTTCCACAACCCGGAGACCCGGCTAGAAGTACGTTATGGTTTAATCCCTTCTCCTCGAAAAGAGACCTTATTCTAGGAGGGAGAATCATGTGCCTAATCTCTTTAGGTCTTAGCTTCTCCGTAAGTAACTGGTCAATCATAAAAAGCTCTTTAATGTCTTACAGACACAAGAGCTTTAAGTTTCCCCTTTTAAGGGCACTAAGTGATTAAAAATTAATACAAAGAGGACATATCATCGGCGTCGCTCTTATCATTTCTAACCTCTATAAAACGGGGTAAAAATAGACTCCTATTCTCGTTCTTATCCGTGATCGGAACGTTGTATTGTACAGCAGCTATTTTCCCTATCAGATCCTCCCTCACTGGACTTAGCTCCTGTAGATCCTTGTCGGTAAACCCAGCTCCAATTTTGACATTGACCGTTCCTGATTTATCAGTACATATAAGACCACCTATGTAACCTTCCCTCTTTCCTTCTCCTTCATACCAGCCGGTAATTAGTAGGTCACAGTCGTTTACTTCCTTGAGTTTGATCCAGCTCTTACTCCTTTTACATTCGTAGACGTGGTCATTTTTACAAATAACCCCCTCACCGCCATCATCTACTATTCTTTTATAAATTTCAAGAGCTTCCTCCATATCTTCAACCTCCCACATCTGGCCGAGTCTAACACAGGAGTCAGATTCTAAAACGCTGAGAAGATCAGAGAGTAGCTGTCTTCTCTCTGTATACATAACCGAGCCCCGGCCAGAATTCAATACTTCAGATGAAACGACATCAAACACATTAAAAAGAAAACTCTTATCGATATCAGTAGGGGCCGTTCCTTTGAGTATCTGTGTAACTTTTCCAGAGACAGATTTTCTATTATGGTCAGTTAGCTCGCCGTCGAAGAATATACCCCGGAGGTTACCTGCAGCTTTCTTCAGCTCGTTTGAGATATTCTGGAGTTTTGATGAATCTAGCTCATTGAATGCTCTAGTATAAAAGGAAATATCCCCAGAATCACCCACAATGGCAATTACTCGGACTCCGTCATACTTCTCCTCGCAGTATATCTCATCCCATTTTTCTATCTCCTCCTGCTTATCAGTAGCTAACATGACTGATGGATCGGGGATAAGCTCCTCCCCGATAGCCTTGTTTATAAGCTTTGCCCCAATTCCCACATTCATTCTCTTAGTGAGAATCTTCATAAGCATCTTTCTTATCTCGAGATCCTGATCCGGATATTGGACAAAAGAATGGTCCAGCAAATCTTGCGCCCTTCCTCTCAATAAATCATTGGCTGCTGGTGCATTTTTCAGATCCTCTATGAGGGTAACGAAAGAAGTCCAAAATAAACCAGGGTTTGCTGAATAATTTCTCATCGGTTGCTCCTCTGAGAGATCCAGCTTGTGTAGTTTGGTTGTTACAAATGGATTAAAACAGATATCCAGAATATAGGACATCTCCTCCGTGAGATTTTGTGAGATTAATCTTTGTTTCTCCTTCTGTGAGCCGTTACCTGTAAGTCCTTCCAGTTGACAAAATATCTCTAGCTCTTTAAGCATATCAATGTATTTTAAACAAAACTAAGCAATAGGAACGCAAATAAAAAAAGAATCCACAGTAAAGTGGATTCTATTAGCTAAAAAATATACGGAATGTTATATCTTAAAGGAAGAATCGGGGACTGCTACTCCTTTTTTATTTACCACATTCGCACAAGCGTTATTAGCGAATTTAATCGATTCACTAATATTGCCAGTAGATAAGTACTTCAGCGAAAAGGCAGATATAAAAGTATCCCCTGCCCCACTCACATCAATGGTATCCTGCGGATTTGAACTTGGGTAGACCTCTCCGTTATACATAGCACCTTTGGAACCTAGCGTTATTATAAACTTCTCGGGGTACTTATCCGCCAGCTCCTTGTTGTTTTCATATTCTATCTCATTCAGTTTAATGAATGTTATTTCCTGGATAAGATCCTCAGACAATTTCTTCTTACTATCCATAAGAACCAAGCTACCCTGGTTAGCTATTTGCTTTATATCCGATGGTGTAAGAAATCCCTTGTTATAATCGCTGATTATCACCAGATCAGACTCGTTAATCGTACCTCTTTTTCTAGAAGACATAAAGGAAAAAGAATCCATCGGAAAACTTTCTCCCTCGTCAACCCGAACAATCATATGGTTACTCTTCTTCTCAACAAACCTAATTTTCTCTATCTTATTAGTCTGGTGCCAATGAACAACCTCTATGTCATCACTTAAGGAATTCAGGTTATCCACGACGTTCCCCGCCATCCCATTGTTTTCTACAATTTCGATTGGGTTCAAAACAGGAACTGGCGCTTCCGGGCACATTCTACTTACCTTCCCGTAAACAAACCGATCTATGCAGAGCTCACCTACTACTAAAACCTTTAACATAAAAATTAATTTAAGAACCTTACTTTCTCATTTATAGTGTAAAATCAGCTGAAGATTCCTCCTCACCCCCAGCTTCCTTAGCCTTTTCCTCGGCCTCTTTCTCCTCCCTCTCTTTGTACTTCTCGTTTTTCTTATACTCGTCCACGGTTAGTCCAAGCCATCTCTTTATCAAGAATTCCTTATCAAAATAAGGAACCTCCTCCTCACCAATCTTCTGCTTCATTTCACCAAGATCATTCACAAAAGCTGCCCTCTTGGTATAGTTCTGAAGCTGTATGAATTGTTCAAAGATATTCTCCCTTGTAAATTCAAGACCAAGATTAACTTTGAAAGACCTATCTTTAGCAAGATGAGGGTAGTCCAGGCACATCTGTATATAAAGTGGTTTAACTAGTATCTCCTGGAATATCGATCTCAGTCTCGTCAAAAATTTCTCATACCTTATTTCATCCCTCTCCAATTGATCTATGCTTATTTGGTAATTAGCCGGAGTTCCACCACGGAAAGAAAATCTAGCATATGGTATCTTAGAATCAAGCTTGAGTTTATTGTAGAAATATACCACGTTTTCCATTACATTAAAATCCGGCCCTGCAGGATCCAATGTGGAGATTTCAGGAGATTGCCCATCCTTCTCAGGGAAAAGATAGTTCTTATAGAATTGCACCTTTGGCCTTCCGTTAACAGTAAGTTCTCCTGAAAAATCGTTAAGTTCAATCTCTTCCTTATAAATGGACATCAATTGACCCAAGGTATTCATAGCTTTCTGAGGTGACTGGGTCCCAACAGGAATAACGAACTTGAGTCTATAAGAGGCATTCATCACATTCCATATAACCCTAGTATTCTCCATTATTCGGAGTATATTGTAGGATCTTATGAGTCTTTCGATATAGCTAACTCTAGAAATAGTATTTCCCTTAGCATAGGATAAGTAAATTATTTGCTCATCCCTGAGCTTTCTGGTCATTTTGTTATCCTCCGGGTATTGTATCCAGATCTGCTTATACTCGCCATTTTCTTGTGGCTCAGTAGCAGGCTGAAGTGAGGTTGGATCGAGTTCTTTGAAACCCACTATTTTTTTACCATCAGTTGAGTATACTATCTCAAAGGCCAAAAATCCATCAATCAAGAATTGTCTGAAGTATTGCCAAGCCAATATCGATTGTTGGAACCCGAACATCATATAGAGACTCCTGAATCTACTGTCCATACTATCCAAAACCTCATCCTTTAGCTCCATGTTAGCTACCTTCGAGTATGCAAAGAAATTCTTATCATCATAATTTATTGCATCATCAGTAAGCGTATCTAGGATGAAATCTATCTCTCCATTAAGGGAGAACTTCCTTAGAAAATCCCTCTTACCCACATAGTCCTTGTCGAAATATGCTATGTACTTTCTTATCTTGGTATCCTGATACCCGAGTGTCCACCTAAAAGCCGAGTTTTCAGTAAATCCCGTTCCCTGCTGGTCAAAAAAATTGGACTCGGTCTGTCCGATAGCCTGAGAATTACGGATTACCATATCCTCATACTTCATACCAAACCTCCCGATTCTACTAAGGTTACGATATAAGTTACCTAAGAAGGTCCTTTCCTGTATGTTATCTAGAAATCCTGCCATTTAATTATTCTTAGGTTTCCCCCTCAGTACCCTCCGGGGTTTCTTCTGTGGTTTCCTCTGGTGTTTCTTCTCCACCCTCTTCCTCTTTTTTACTTTCTTCCTCTTTTTTCTTCTCCTCTGCTCTCTTTTCCTTAGCCTCTTTGTTAGCTTTTATATCGTCTTCGTTCATGCCGAGATAGTTTTCTATCAGATAAGCCAAAGAAAAGAAAGGTTTCTCGTCATCATCAGTAAGACCATAGAGGGAATCGATCGATTCCTTCTTCTTTGTCATAATCTCTATCTCCTGGTTGATCTTAAAAGGATTATCTGAAACAAAATTTAGACCAAGCTGACTTTTGAATAAGTAGTCTTTTTCCAGCTCTGGGAAATCTCTACACATCTGAATCCAGAGTGGTTTAACCAGTATATCCTGAAAAATAGATCTCAACCTGCTAATAAATTTGGAGAATCTTATTTCTTCCTTGTCGAGTCCCTCAGCTCCATTGCTATAATTTCCAATCGATCCACCATCAGGCCCCTGGAATCTAGAGAATGGTATTTTAGATTCCTGCACAAGTTTATCGAAGAAATAAGCCAGCGGTTGAGGATCATTTAGGTTTGGTCCAGCATTGTTAAGTGGTTCTATAGTAGGTGTACCGTTTACACCTGAAGGCATAAGGTAATTCTTATAAAATTGAATCTTAGGTCTTCCGTCTATGGTCAATTCCCCACTTTCGTCATTGAATCTTATATCCTCCTTGTAGATACTCATTAATTCTCCTAATGTCTGCATAGACTTCTGAGGAGACCTAGAGCCAATAGGAACTGTCATCTTCATCCTGAATGAAGCATTCATAACAGACCATATAACCCTTGTGTATTCGATTATTCTTAGCACGTTATAAGGCCTTATCAATCTCTCCGTATAACTTACCCTCGAAACTGAATTACCCTTCGCATAGGAGATGTATATGACTTGAGAATCGTATAGCATTCTCCTCTTGTTCTGATCCTTTGGATATTGGTACCAAACATTCAACCAAGTTCCATCCTTCTGTTTTTCAACCGAAGGCATTAATGTGGTAGAATCTAATTCCTTAAATCCAATTATCTCCTTACCGCTATCATCATAAACAATCTCGAATGCAAGGAATCCATCTATAATCAGCTGTCTGAAATACTGCCACGCAGTTATATCATCACTGAAGCCGAACATATCATAGAGCTTCTTGTAATTCGATTCTATTCTGTCTTTAACCTTATCTTTAACATCAGTAAGATTTAGAAAAGCAGGGTAAGCAAAGAAATTGTAAGAGTCATATGTAATGGACTCATCACAAACAGTGTCGATAATATACTCAATCTCAGGATTGAGTGAAAACTTCCGGAGGTAATCCCTCTTACCGACATAGTCCTTATCGTAATATCCAATAAACTGCCGGGTAGAGGTGTCCTGCCTCCCGAGGGAATAGAGCATCGTTTCATCCTCTATATTGCCCTTCTTCATGAACTCAGCCTCGGTCTGTCCTATGGCTTGAGAGTTCTTAATAACCATATCACCATAGCGCATACCAAAGTTACTCAGCCCCTTTACGGAGTCACGAATCCTTTGAAATATGGGATTTCCCTGTGGACTTTCAGTAAATCCTGCCATAGAATAGTTTTATTACTTGTTTTTTCTAGACCTCACTAAAGATTTAATTTCGATCTATAATCATTATATATCGAGTTAAGAGGAAGTCCCTGTACCAAAGCCTCAGATAAATATGGGATTTTACACCAGTCATCATAATCAACAACTTTCACACCCCTCAGGTAAGTCTTCTTAAATCCAGTTAAAGCATAGGAGTATCCAGTTCCGTTGAGAAATGCTGGCAAAGATGAAAGGGTAAGCCTTAGGGGCTGTTGAGAGTTTGGTATATTTTCCCGGTTCTCCTTAATCAATTGATAAAACTGATTGAAGATTCTCATTAATATCTGTCCTCTATAATCTGGGGGGATTATATTAAGATCTATAGATCTTAAAATCGTGGTGTCACCGACCCTTTGCTGATCGATGAACAAAAACAGAGGATACCTGTTAATATACTTATGTTTCTTACCAATCTTAGAGTCTGTCAGGTATTCACCGGTGTATATTTTCCCGTTTAAGTAATTATCTAGAAATGGCTCATCTCCTCCACTACCTGATATACCATAGGTTTCAGAAAAGTATGAATCCGAGTTGGCAGACAACAACGATATAGAACTAGCAGTATTCCTATATTCTTTTACCTGTTCTTCAAAGGTTTTCACTTACTTCTAAAAAGGAAATTTTCATCAACCACCCCAAATTTGTATCCCCTGGCATCAGCCCATTGTTTAGCATACTTAAATTTGGCTTGGTTAGTAATCCATACCTGCATTTTATGGTTGTAGGACTTTAGTTTCTTGAGGGTAGAATTGCCTTCTAATATGGGTTTTTTAAACTGCGACTCAGGCTTTACTTCGATTATCCACTCCTGAGTCTCCCCATCGTCCTTAAGTGTCATGATATAAAAGTCCACATTATATTGGTGTTCTTTTTTATCAAGAGGATTATAGTATGGGATCTTTATGGGCTCGGAACTCCATTTCAAAATTCTCTCGTTAGTATCACAGTAGCGACAGAATCTAAATTCCCAAGAGGATCTGCATATTATATTGTGTATGTCACCGATATATTTCTCCGGATTCTGAGGGACGTACAATCCGGATTTATAATCCCCATTGGGTTTTATTTTCTTTATATCAGTCATTAAAAAATCCTACACGTTGTAAGAATTGTCATCACCAGTGATATAAGAGAAAGGTATCATTTTAGGGGCTTTGGGCGGGTGTATTTTTTTCCACCCCTTGGCAAACCCATTCTTGGCTATCTGGGTGTAATAAGCAAATGGATTGTTGGATTTCTCCGGGTTAAATCTATTCCAATATTTACAGAGATCCTCCATCGCAAAAGCCATACAATCCTCCTTGTCATCAGGATCCCTATAAGCCATTTTTTTAGATATTCCTTGAACCATCAGTGAAAACATCTCTACAGTGGCAGGTGTAAGCTCGCCTTTCTCCTTGGACTCTAAAATAGCCTTCATGAGATCCGCATTTTTTACATAATTAGCCATAACTATAATCTGAGATAGATGTTTTTATTTTTAGTATAAACCTCGAGGTTAGTTTCAGGTTAAACCTTCTCCTCCTCTCCGTCATCAACAACAGAAATGAGCGAAGCCTCAGATGGTTTTTGCTTACCGTCTGGAGCTACGCTCATTTTATCTTGTATATCGTCTACAAAAGCCTCCGGTTTTTTATTCTGATCTTTACCGGTAGGAGCAAAAGCCCAAACCCTACTTAGGATTTTTTTTAGTTTTTTTTTGACTCCTCGCTTTCGTCTAGATTATATCCCATCTCCTGGTTAACTTCCACGTCAGTCTCCGCTTCTGTACCAGCTGAAGGTGCTTCTGCTAATTCCTGGTTAGTCTTCATAATCTCGGCTGCTTTCTTCTCAGCTTTAACTACTTCAACATCATAATCAGCTTCTGTTCTTCCACCTGGTGCTTCCGCTAGATTTTGGTCAACTTTTTCAATATCAGCGGCTTCATCCAGGTTATATCCCATTTCACCCTTAATTTCGTGATGTAACTCTTTATCAGTTCCGTCGCCAGGAGCTGAAGCGAACTCAGGATCAGTCTTAACTATATCAGCCTTTCCTTTCTCCTCTGCCTTAACTACCTTGACGTCATAGTCTGCGTGTTGTCTACCCCCTGGTGCTTCTGCCAAGTTTTGATCAACGTTTTCTATGTCAGCCTCAGAAACTTCGTTATCTGCATCAACCGGAGCTGAGGCCATCGCTTCTTGTCCCTCATTAGGAACCTCGTCATTTTCATTTACGTTATAACCAATCTTATCAACCAATGAATCCTTCAGCTTAACTTCAAATTTTGTCTCCTTCTCAGTCCCTTCCGGAGCCTCCTCTAAATTAGCATGTTTTTCATTCTCTATGTCCTTCTTGCTAGTTTCTTCCTGCTCCTTCTTATCGTATGGTGCTTCTGAAGTATTAGCCTTTAGGGTAGCAGCTGGAGTAGCAGCTTCATCTAGTGTCTCTTTAGATTCATTTTCTTTGATTTCCTCCTCCTGCGAATCTGCAGCTTCCTGATTTTCTTCACCAGCATCTTTAAGGGCATCTTCTATGTTAACTATCTCGTCGAGTCTAAAATCCCCGGTTCTTCCATTATCCATCAGGACAGTGTATGAACCCGTAGTGCTATCAACTGATATCACCTTACCAGTATTTCCAGATTCCTTGACCTTAACATAGTCACCTACAGTAAATTGAGCCTCCTCGCTAATATCCTCTACCTGCTCAGCCTGTCCATTCTCTATTTTCTCAATCTCCTCATTTACTGTTTGCCATTTCTTTCTAAGTGACTTCAATTCAGTCTCTAGAAGATGATGAGCTCTTTCAATTTCCTCCGAATTAGAATAGAGAGGATTGTTCTCCATAAGATCCTGGAGTTTAGAGATTTGAGCCTCTATAATTGCTATATTCTCCATGATCTGCTTTCTATCATTCAGCATAATAGATTTAACTCTGGCTTCACCTTCTAAGAATTCAGTTAATCCCTCAGAAATATCATATTTAAGGAATTCCTTAACCATCTTAGTTGCCTGGGTTCCGTTTACTTCATATACGGAATTCTCATTCATAGCGGTGTTTATTCTGTTTAAGAATATCTTGCCGCTCCATTTTATCAAGTTGACCGAAGCTCCTTCAAATACTTTAGAATCTATCTTCTTAGCAAAATCAAGCTCCACTATGCTATTGTAATTCTCGAATAGTCTGATGATGTCGGAAACTACCTTAGACTCATTTACACCAAAACTTCCGGATATTTCCAATGCTATTTGTTTAGCAAGATTTCCTTTATCAGAAGTATTCATTTTGGAAGACTTATTGTAAAGATTAACTTGCTCATTCTCCTCGACTATCTTAAACACCTTATCGCCAACATAAACATTTAAACCCTGCTCATTGACCTTAACATATTTAGAATAGAAAGACTCAAGCAAAGATTTGTAGTCTTCAGGTAAGTTCTGGTATTCAGTTTTATTCAATCTTCTCAGACCCTCACTAGAACCTTCAAAGATATTGCTCCCTATAGTAAAGACGGTCTTTCCTCCCCCTACATGAACGGGCGAGAAAATCCTACCTACAGAAGAGTTACCTGAGCTTACCGGGATAGAAAGCTTCTCCTCGTTACTCTCCATCAAAGACAGAGTATTAACCAGATTTCTTACCGCCGGGTTAAAAGACCATCTAGAGATTTCCTTAGAAAGAAGAGAAACTGATTTATTCTCAGATATCATCCACTGATTCAACGACTCAAGAACAGGGGAGTAAAAATCAGACCCTGAGCTATTCTTAATTGAATGGATTGCCTTAGAAACCTCAATCTCAGGTCTTAAAGAATCTACCACATTCTTTATAGACTCGTAAAATTTCTTAACCTTATCATCCCAAGTAAAATTAGAAAGCTCTGATAGGAAAGATTCCGCGATCAAGAATTCAGGAATTCCTCTATCCTTAATTAGATTGTAATATTTCTCACAAAGGATTTTTACATTGGGGTGCTCATAAATTCCAGAGCCCTTTATTTCTAAAATGGATTCATATATTCCCATATTGTTAACTCTCTGCGAGTCAACAAATGCTTTTGCAGCTGGATCTTTTTTAGCTACCTCCTTTAGGCTCTCTGATATGTCCTGAACATTGCTGGCAGACTTATCTTCTTTTTTACCGTCAACATAAGATCCCGCAGTAGAAGATCTTAAGGAACCAACTCCTCCCCAAGACTCCATTAGCCTCTGTGCAGCAGCCTTTGATCTATCTAGCTGTTCAGATCTTATCATATCGAGAGGACTGTTAACAGGCTCTTGAGAAGCAGCTTCCGCATCCTTCACAGACTCCAATATTTCATTTTCATTTAAATTAGAGACTCCTCCAGATTCAATCTTGTGTATATGTGACTCACAGATTGATTTTACCTCAGGTGAAGTGGTAGTGTCCCTAAGAGCTTTCAATTGATTGAGTAAATCCATTTTACTTTAGTTTTTTTACTTTCTATATATCTTTCCGTAGATGTAGAAACTTTACAATTATATATTCTACCCCAACCAGAAAAAACGGAGATTATCTAGCTATGAGCAATTCTAGCTTAACATCTATATTAGTATGAGGATTGGAAAAAACTATACCCCCATTATTGTAGGGCATGGTGGCTTCGCTTAAGTTCCATCCGCTCTTGGCAGAATTGGTTGATCCTAACTTATTACCAGTGAGTATCATGAGCTCACCTATGTTGTATGTAACCCCTTGATAAGTCCATTCTATATATTTTCTCACCTGCGGGGTGCCGTTAGTTGGTGTAGGTACTCCTGGTATTATTGGGGTTTGGGCTCCGTATAGAATAGGGTTTTTTGGTTCTGGATATTTGACCTTTACTGCTATCCATCTAACATAACCATTATCATCACCCAGGTCAGTTTGACTTACCTTGACAGATTTACCTGACTTCAGCGTAATTCTCATCCTAGAATAAGCAACTACATCATCTAGCATATCACTAAAATCGATGAACGTAGTCTTATTATAGTCTTCCTCTAGAACAAACTTATCCTTGTAGAAGATGAATCCATTAGCTGGAACGGGGGGACATATTATGGGTCTAGTTGCCATTAGTTAGCCGTTAATATTGTTAGCTTTACTGAATATTCAGTAGGATTAGAAAAAACAAATCCGCCAGTAGCAGCACCTGTATAACCAACCTGGTTTTCCACATCTGCTCTAACTTCCCATCCCTTCCACGAAGCATCCTCCTTCACTTGGCCAGTAAGCATCATCATGTCGCCCATGACATATCTCCTTATGCCGTTATAGTGCCAGTAAAGCAACCTCTGATCGTCCGTGGCATCAGCATAATATTCAGCTTTGGCTAGGAGTAAACTAACCTCTCCCAGAGTAGTATCAAAATCGCCAGGATCCAGGTTAATCGATGTATCAGGGGCAATCACGAAGGTTTGCCTCTGATATCCGGAGAAAGACTGCAGGGGGTGGAAATATTCACTCAGGTCTAATTTTTCTTCTGTAGCAGCATGGTACGTAACATTTAATGATGTGTTGAAAAGTCTTACCTCCTTAGGGTCGTTGTAATTGGTAAAGGTCAGATTAACCCTCCTCATCGAACCAGGGGTATTGGCTATAAGGGTATAATCGGTCTTGAAATCTCCGGTTTGTCCCGGATAAAGTCCCTTTACACTACTTCCGACACCAAAAAGAGTGCCGCTCCCAGTACCACCAGCGGATGATCCTCCGCCAAATATTTCAAAGCTATCTCCTGTTACAGAACTCATTCTAGTTTATAATCTAGTGGGATTTGCATCCAGAGAAATCGGAACCTCCTTTGATGCAGGTTTATCCTTCTGGTCTAAACTTCCCTTATTTTGGTTAACATTGACTATCTCTTCGTTCGCATGTATTAAAGGCTTATTCCCAGATTTTGAAGAAGATTCGTAGTTTGGTAAGTCAGACTGTCCCGATACTGTCAGGATGTCCGGAGATTCATCGGAAACCTCAACCGGGACATAATCAGCAGCTACCCTTGCTCCGGTGGCTGATTTATCGGTAATCAATTCAGCATTACCAAGGTCATGTATAATCGGTTCACTAATGTCATTATCGTCAGATATAGAACTATCCTGAAGGTCATAATAATAATTAGCCTGGTCGTCCATGTCATCTTCCTCCTCATTATCCGTCTCAATCCTTGAATCATCCCCGATATCTTCAGGTTTGATATAATCGACTAGGGATTTTATAAAGCCCAAAGCCACTATAGGAAGTATCGCTCCACTAACGACAGAGAGTATTCTCTTTTGATAAATGACCTCTTCCTCCATCAATCCAAACAGTTCACTCCAGCTAGAGAAATTTTCGATGTTCACATATGCATAATATGTGTTACCCATAGCTTGCATAAAGGTAAGGAGGAAGAAAAGCATCCAAACTAGAGACTTGTTCATCTTTTCCATAGCAACTATAGATGCCAGAGAAGCTGCAGCACCAACTTCAAAAGCTATTGCCAGTGAAACAGCTAACCAAGTAGGATTTGATAGCTTGAAAAAGTCTATCACGTGGATAGTGGATATGACAGATACCATCAAATATAGAGAGACGAAGGTACCTATTATAAATCCACTAACCAGCTTTGATTTCTTATTTGTCGCCACGAGACTCTATTTTATTTTTAATCTCAGATAATGATACTCTCTTTTTGTCGAAATCATCCTCGTAGATCAGAAACTGGAACATTACCTGCTCCATTTCATGCCTCATTTCATCCTTAGTCAGTGTATTGATTGAATCTAGCTTAGTTACAACCTCCTGATTGTAAGCTCTAGCCTCCTTCTTAATCTTGGAGATCTCACTATTCACTCCGCACTGTCTAAAGAAAACAAGTACGAGAAATGCAAGTACGATGTACTGAAAGTTGTCTTTAATTTTCTGTAACATATCTTATGTTTTAAAGTTTATCACTCTATATATCCAGAAGATAAAACCTAATCAACAAAAAAAGCATCCCATGTTGGGATGCTCCTTTCAAATGATATGGATTACTTACGCTAGAGCTATACCCTGCTGTGCAGCAGCAAGCTCTTTTTCCAGGTCTTGGTATTCCTGAGCATCAGCTTTAGCTAATTGTAGAGAGCTTTCCAAAGGCTTAAGCAGCGAAATAAATTTACGGGCCTGTTCTAATCCCCTTCCGCTACTCTTAGACAAGAAGTAGTGACTAGCTTCAAGCGGTAATGCGGTCATATAGAGGATGTTTTCCTTTACACCCTTCTTTTTCAGGTCGCTTAATATTTTACAGATTTCCATCACACCCAAGGCTTCTTTTTCTTTCCACTCTGCATCATTCTCCATAAAGGACTGGAAAGCATCAATATCCTCGGCGGAATCGAATTGAACCGCATACACTTTCGTCTTCAGTTTTTCTCTAGATTCATCCAATGCCTTTTGGGCTTGTTTAATTCTATTCTGATCCAACTTACCTACCATATCCTCAGGCATAGATCCCGCTAATTCTGATGCATCAACGGATAGAGTTTTTCCGGATGGTTTCGATTTACTGCTTTTTGCCATTTTTTATAATGCTTTTATTTTATACTTTACTCTAAAACTAATTTTTGTTTCACCCGGAAATATCAAATATGTCGAATTCCTCCCGGTTGTGCTGGAGATACACCTTAAGTCTCTCCCGAAGATCCTTTACCGGGTATAATTTAGGGGTCTCTTGCGGACCTAAATGACACAAAAATCCCCCATGTGTCTCTAACCCGGTCTCCTCTTCTATGATAAGTCGATAAAGACTTATCTGTATAGAATATTCATTATGGGAATTCTCATAGAGATCTGAGAATGGATGTAGCAGCTTCTTATACCTGCCCTTAGAATGGTTATCGTCCTTAAACTCCTTATTAGTTTTCCAATCCCCAATTAGAAATAACAACCGGTTCTGTTTCTTATCCCACATGATAAAGGGCTGATCAACAGTTCCTGCCAATCTCCATTTTTTAGAAAAAACCTTAAGCTCGGATTCAAGGGGAACTAGATTCTCAAACCTTTCTTCTCGAAGAAGCAAAAATTTCTCAACCCTATTTTTAACCTCCTCATCACTGGGTATCTCTGGATCTAATCCCGTCCAGTAGTCCTCGATCCATTTATGAACCTTAGTTCCCAGCGAATTAGCAACATTAGCCTTCTCCTGCCACTCGTTTAAGATCTCATCGACTTCGACTCCTCTCTCGTTCGCCTTCCTCTTAGCCCAGTACATCCGGTCAAAGGGAGTTTTAAACCTTTTCAGGAAAGTTGTAACTGAATCATACTTGATACCTTCAAAGTGATATGTGTGTTCAGATTCATTAAATATGAAGGAAGGGTCCTTAAATATGTCGAGCTTCCTCTGATACTCTTCTTTGGTTTTTCTTAAATCCATATAACTTTAAGATTTAAGAAAAAACGGAAATGACATAATCCCACTTAAAATATAGAAGGGATAGAAGGAATAATTCACCAAAAAATCTAAGAATCCAAATCCAGCTAACATGTCTGAAGAAGTAATAGTAGATGACCAAATACGAGTCCCCGTTCGTTTCGGGTATTGGTTTTAGAACTGGTGTTAAAACTTCCTGGAGATTCAGCCTAGTCAAGTATTCGTTTACAGGCTTGATGTCCTCAAATACGTATGCTGGCCTAGCGTCGACAGGGAAATCCCGGGACATCGTAACCTCCGGCGGGAGATTAACAACGGTATATACGCGACCTATCCAATCATACCTCAACTTGAGCTTAAGCCATTCAGGAGAATCCTGAGATTCCTTCCTGATAATCCCTCTGTATTGGGAATAAGTTCTCAATTCCTTGAGAACCTTAAAAATTCTAAATATGGCCAAAAGTCTACCCATCATTGCAATTTCCTCTCTTTTTCTGCATCCTCCATTTTTTTCCTGATCTTTGTTCTAGCCCTTCTAATTCGGGTAGCAACCGATCTTTTCTTCAGCCCATATTTATCCGCGATATCCTTGTACTTCATACCATTGATCTCGCGATCGATCATGATATCCCGGTATAAAGCATCCAATCCCTTGATCTCATCTATAACTTGTTCATAGATGTCGTCTATATCCGATCCACCAGATAAAAAGTCCCAGAGCGGATCATCTTCCAAATCATAGGTCGGATTCCTTTCTTCTGCTTTTGCTGAGGTGTATTCCATCTCCTCTGAGGTCTGGGAGATGTATCTCTTCCTACTCTTCAGAAGGAGTAAAGACTCGTTCCGAGCAATATTGTAACACCAAGTCGAAAAATTACCTCTGTCGCTATCGTATTGATCTATCTTTTGCCAAACCTTTGACATAGCATTAAGGAATGCATCCTCAGCTAATTCAAAATCTTTAAGTATGGTATAACAATGATTCAGAATACCCGGTTGTACCCGATCATATAGTGGTTTAAACTCCCTTTCTCCCTTTGTCCTTATGAATTCTTCTGCTAGTACCTGTATATTTTTTTCTTTTGCCATTTGCCCTTTATTTCCCCTTTTTTATTCTCTTATCCTTACTATCTCTATCCCTGCGTCATGTAAGAATTGAAGAGAATCAGTCTTTCTGTACAGGTCTCTAAAAATCATACGCTTAACGCCTGATTGAATTATTAATTTGGAGCATTCAAAGCAAGGAGAGACAGTAACATAAAGAGTAGACCCGTCCGAACTTTGCGTGCTCTTTGCTAACTTCGTTATCGCATTAGCCTCCGCATGTAAGACGTATGGCAGCGTAACGTTTTCCTCGTTCTCACACTGGTTAGAAAACCCCGTGGGAGATCCGTTATATCCATCCGAAATAATAGACTTACCCTTGACAATCAAACTCCCCACCTTCATACGATTGCAATGGGAATTTTTAGACCAGACTTCTGCCATTTCTAGATAGACAAGATCCATCTTCTTATCCTTGGCAGAATATATTGTTTCGTCTATTTTTGAAAATTTTGACTGGTCAATGTAGACCTCGCCAGAATCGGGTTTTGAAATCCAAGAGAGGCTGTCGTACTTATCGATGTTGCTGAAGAATTCAGCAGAATCCAGAATAGCCAAAGATGATTCGAAACTTGTCATAGCGATTTATCAGGATGAGAAATTCTCGAAACAAATATATCCATCCGTTCCGAACATAAAAAATGTTTTTCAAAAAAGTTATTAGAACTGATTCGAATGAGGCCTGTATGGCTGGTCCCTACTGGCACTCATTGGACCTTTTAGCACACTATAGATATTGGCAAGGAGTGACTTTATATCATTAAGATCCTTAGTTTGGTCCTGTGGTGAAATGGAAGAGAGTGCTTCCTTTAGATCGGAAACAGCAGATTTTGGAGTTTCCTTGCTATCTCTGGATGTGGTGGTAACAGTGCTTCCAGTGTCAGCAGGGGAGGAAGCGGGTTTAGCAGCGCTAGCATCGGATTGAGGTTTACTGCTTTTACCTTCCTTTTCTGCCAACTTAGCTTTTAGTCTTTCCGTTAGAGATGATATTTCACTTACTTTTAAGCTATCTGGGGTTTTCATACTCTCTCCCTGAGATTCAGCAGGCTCGGGCATTTCTTTTTTCAGCGTAGTCACACTAGAGGGAGCTGACTCGACAGTTCCACCGGGGGTTTCCGAAGTATTTTCAGATGCTGTATCTACCCTAGATTTAATCACTTCAGTTACAGAGCTTACTTCGCTATTAGGTGTGGATCTCTCTAAGTCTTGCTCATCAGATCCAACTTTTTTGCTAAACATCCTTTCAAGGAGGCCAGGTTTAGGACCCATAACATCAGAGGAAACCTCAGACGATTTTTCAGCACCGATATCCTCAGTATTTTTAGGATACATGGTACCATAGAGTTCGAAGTTCTTCATCTCCTCGGGAGTAAAGTAAGACGCATCTTTTACTTGATCCTTCCAGTAATTGAATTCGTCCATGAAAGAATCCTCGTCATTCGCTAATTCTTCCCTGTCAGCCCTTTCCAGCTCCTCCCTCGCATAGGATAAGAACTCACTTCTTAGAGAATCATCAGAGATTAACTTAGTTGCCTGTTTTGCTAATGGGATTTGGCTTTCTCTCTCAGTATCCCTATTAGCTCCAGCAATTATGGCTTCCTCTATAGAAGCTTGTCTTTCGTCTCTGCTTTTTTCAGCATCAGATATCTGCTGGGTTAAAGAATCAAGGGACGAATTCCCACCTGAGACAACTGACTCCAGCTTCTCCTTAGATATGATCTGATCTCCCTCATCGAAAGAAGCTAATTCAGGTCCGTCCTCACCAACCACCGCAAGTCCTTTTTTCTTAAATATACCACCTGATTTAAGCCCGGGTATTTTAGAAGCTACGCCAGAGATAATCCCCTTCACAGAATCACCACCAAGCAAGGATCCGTAATCAATAGGGACATTACTCTTAACGGAAGCTATTTGTCCAGGTATGCTATTAGCAAATTCGCTAACGCTATCACCTAGACTTTTAGTTAGTGTGCTTATAATGTCTGAATTCTTATCCTCTATAGATTTCATAAAGCTCTCAGAAAATCCCTCGAACAATTTCTCGGTTTCCTTTTTGGAATTATCATCCCTCTCAGTAATCCCCTTTACAACATCGCTTACGCTATCTGTTATTTTCTTAGTATTAGCATTACTTTCCTTTAGTTCACGAAAAAGCCCGTCCATATTCCTTGTTAGGTCGGACATTTCTTTAAGAATCTTATTTGTATCCTGCTGAGCCAATTATTAAGACATATTTCATCTATATATCATAAACCCGAAGATCTAGCCATTAGAAAAACTAAACAGTTCAGACTTTCCGGATTCCTCCATAGCTTTCTTATTCTCCTTTTCTATATAGAGATTAAGCTTCTCTATCCAAATCTGGTACTCGTAAAATGGTATGCTTTCTATCCAGCCTGGATCAAGACCGTGTTCCTTCCATAATCTAAACTTAAGATCCAAGTAGTTCTCCAAAGATATCTGAAATAACGAAAAGAGATCTAAACCCTCCGGGAAAGTATATGGGAGCAGTGACCTCCCCATCACTGCACTTATCACATTTTATTTTAACATTCAAATCTGTTCCGACCTTTATCATATCGGCCAACTGGAAGTAAATCGAGAATTCCTCCTTACTCCAATTGTTAGATTCTATCATAGCCTCGCTTATGACCGAATCACTCAGTGTTCTCCACTCAGTGAAATAAAAGGGGGCTATTTTAATGAAGCTCTCATCTACTTCCCTACCTTCTTTCACCATCCTGGTAATCCAATCAGACAAAATATTAGAAACCCCGATGGAAGGTATGGACATGCGGATTTTCTTATTCAGCTTTCTTATATGGAATACGAATGATCTTTCCTCTTGAGAATAGTATTTCATCAGCCTCTGGTCCAATTCATAGCTGCTCAGAACACCTGTTCTTAACTCTATAGCTTCTATTCCCTCGCAGCCATCAGTTGTGCATTTCCGTCTAGGTTTTATTATAATTCGATTCTCACCCTTCACGAAGGTAAGATCTCTAATCGCCATAATGATAAAAAACCTATCCTCCTTCTTCAAATCCAAATAGCTAACCACATCATTAGTGCTAAACTTAACTCTAGAGCACGATTCAAGTATAAAATTTAGCTTAGTGTCTAGATCTACCATATCTCCATCATCTATAGTAGAAAAAAGTCTAATCTCGCGAACTTCCGCAGGCCTAATCGCTATCTTAGTTCCCTCCGGGTAAAACATCCCAGCAGAAGGAAGCATGGAAACTGGAAGATTCTTCCAGCCCAAATCCATCGAATTTATCTGGGTCTCTATTGGTGCCTTATCTTGAGTAAGCTTAGATTTGCCAAGATCCGCTGTAGTATTACTTTCAGTAGGTTGTTTGCTTTCCTGATATACGTTACTAGGCATATCTGAATCCGCTATATCTGTAACTGGGGCATCTGTAGGATGGTCGTATTTAACACCACCCGCTATTTCCTTCTGCCTTAAAATATCCTCAGGGGATAAAGAATCTTTCATTCTCCTCTTTTTTATTTTATATAACACACCATGGAATATTCCAGAAATTCCGGGCTATCTATTATAGAATGTTGGAGTGAATGAGTTCCAGATTATAAGAACAGGTCCTTCCAATAGTCGGACTTCCAAGTAGTATCAATGGTGTAAAGTGCATCACCACTGTCATAACTTAGATTCATTGGGTTTATAGGCTCTACTGGGAAGCAGTTATTCAAAGTGATCCTTCTAAATACGTCTCCCTGCTTGTTAAAGATGGAGACGACCATCGTACCCACGTAATCTCTCTTTAGACCCATAGCACCAGTCAGTGGGTTGTAAATAAGATCTGACCACTGTCTTAGTATCTTGTAAATGGTCATAGAGTTGCTGTCGCTCAGGTTTACCTCGAAGGATGCAGTAAACTGAACATCCGACGTAGATGGCTCACCACCTGCGTACCTTCTTTCAGCAAACTTGTAGTATTGGGTTACCGGAGCACTAGGCTGGATGTCTACCAACAAACCACTTATATTCTTAACTTGCTGAGTCAGAATGCTCTCACCGTTAAAAGTGGTATTCGCAGCAGTTATAGCAGCAGGAGGAGTGATTAAAACCTCAAACTGATTTAGAAATACTGGTTCGTAGTTATTTCTAGCTGCTTTTGAATTATTAAAATGTGGTAAACCTGCCATCTATACTTCTGTTTTTTTATAGGAATAGATCCTGCCAGTAATCAACTGCCCAAGTCATATTTATCTCGTAGAGATTAGTACCATTAATGTACTCAAGTTCCATAGGATCTATAGCTTTTAGCGGAAAGCAATCCTTACAGGTAATTCTTCTAAAAACATCACCATTCTTATTAAATACCGATATAACTATAGTTCCAGTATAATCAGCCTTTATCCCCTGGGCACCCGTTATAGGATTATAGATAAGATCCGTCCATTGTCTTAGGGTTTTAAAGACATACATCGAATTAGCCTCGTCAAGGTTTACCGTAAACTTCACACCCAAGTCCAAGGTAGTAGTGTCTGGCTTACCCCCGGCATAGTTCCTTTTAGCAAATTTATACTTCTGAGAAACAAACCCAGGATTTTTATCAACATCCAAGCCAGCAACTGAGACCACATGTTCCAATAAAACAGGACCACCCGCTACTGCAGCAGGAGGAACTACCGTTACCTCAAATTGATTGAGGAATACCGGCTCGAATTTATTTACTGCATTTAGCGAATTTTGATAATGTGATAAACCAGCCATCTAGTTAGTTTCTTTTTTATATTTATCTGGATTCCTACTAAAGTCTAAATTAAACGAATTGTATGAATCCTCCCGCAGAAATACCGCCAGTTCTTGTTACAGTTATTCTGTTTATGAACTTCTGTATTCCTCTAGCAGGTTCTATTATCACGTCTATAATTCCCATATTTTGGTCTATTATAGCAGGGGTATTATTCGAAGAGTCCATTATAACTTGGTAAGCATAAATTCCTCCGCCAGCTCTTACCCCATCCAGATAATTATCAACGAGGGTTTTTATCTCAAGTCTAATTGAATCCTCATTGAAATCAAATAGGTAATTTGATAGGATTTCCTCTACGTCGCTTTCTAAGCTAATGAGAAGGTCCCTAACATGTACGAGATTAAAGGCAGAATTTACTGTTTGATATGCTGTCTGGTTACCAAAGATAACTACGCCTATCCCTCTTTTCTTTATCAGAGGGTTAAGTCCAACAGGCTCCAACCAGCCTCTATCAGCATCGGTGAAGTCATATTCAACACCTACTAGGTTATTACCTGAAATAACCCCTCTTTTCTGTCCAGCTATGATATTATAAGGCTCGCCGTTAGCAAATTTCCTCACAAAGTTGTTGGAGATGTATGCCGCAGGGGGAACGTTTATATTCTTATTGTTCTCCCTAACAGTCAAATATGGGGTGTAATAAGCCGCGAACTTAGCTCCCTGATCCTCAGTAGGTAAGCTGAAAGTATATGATGGGTTAAGAGATAAATTACCACCTTCAGCAATATACTGAGACTTTAGAGGAGGATAAGGATTAGTTGCTGTTGGTGCATCAGTAAATCTAGGATCTGTAGAGTTCCTGAATTGCTCCATTGAAGGTGCATTAATCAAAGCAAGAGCCTTCTGCCTCATCATTGCAAGTTTGCTAAGCTGATACTTAGAGTTAGGCAAAATTTGACCACTGAACGTATCAACAATATATCTGAATGATATCACATCCTTAGTAGCAAGGGTAGCAGCGATATTTGTATCATACATAACATCCAACAGTTCAGAAACTCGAGCGTCTGTCCCATTGGGTCTATGGCTGTTATTCATCGTGAATCCATTCAAGTAAGTGAAATCGAAAGACCTAGTAAACTGAGGGATCGATTTAAACTTCTGTACTTGGATAGGTGAGCCAGCATAGTAGTAAACTGGTCTAGCAGTCGTCACTTTAACAACCCCTGCAGTAGCAGTTTGTGCAACTGCTGTTACTCTAGTTAATCTGTTTTGTCTATTCTGTCCTACAGTTTCACAAATATCCAAATCCGTTGATACTAGCAAGTCACCAACCGAGATAGGAGATGACGGTGAAGAAGATATAGTGAAGTTCGTTGGATCTATATTGGTAATAACATTTACGAACTCATTGATTGAACCAACAGAGGAAACTATATCAGTTCTATTTGAAGAAACACTGGATCCTATATTATCCGAAGCATACACTGTACCAAAAGCAGGATAGTCTTCCAGTTGGGAAGGATTCTGTCTCGCCGTGTTATTGAAAGCCCTAGCGTAAGATACCTTGTACTGATCTCTGTCTATCGTGTTTTCGTAAGTTATGTAGTTCAGGCTAGTACCAGCAGAGTTCAACCAAAGTTGATCCCCGTCTGCTAATTCATCGTAAAATAAATCCTGGTAGAATTGGGTAGAGAGTTGCCCGTTAAGAGCATTAGATGCAGTACCACCAGTAACAGAGTTTACGCTATCTATATCAAGATAGTCAGATGCTACTACCTGGTAGTAATCAGCAACAACCGCTCCCGTAGCTCCTTCTATATCGCTATATGGACTTACTGAAATACCCTGAGCAGCATATGAAGCAGTATCTAACGGGTGTGTCCACGTCAACAATACCTCTCCTCCACTCTGTATAGCTCCAGATATCTTAAGTTTAACTAGGTCGTTTTCAGAGAATTGGTTTATAACAGAGCCGGTTAAGCCACTAACCCCGGTAACCTTACCTATAATATAGGGAGAGCTTGTAGCCGAAGGTTGTGCGAAATCAACAAGTGTTGTTTTCTGAGCAGATGTTAGAGAAGCTCCAGTGACACCGCTGTTTGTCTTTAGATAGTGTAATCCCCCGTAGGTTAGTGATGAGTCATAAGCATCAAAACCGTCCTTTGTAATACCCGCAGTTGCTCCTGCTGTATCGTAAAGCGAGAATAGAGTACCTGTTTTTATAGTACCGGTTGCACCCGTTGCACCGTCAGCTAGTGAATTGGAATTCTTTGCATATAGGTAATCAGCGGTCAGATTCTGATCATAGCTAAGGAAGTCCAATCTAGCATCAACTATATCTCTATCAGCGGTCAGTTCATCAATAAGGTGATGTCCAACCAAATCTATCTTGTATGGATTTGTACATAATGACTCCATCGCATCTTCGTCGACTGCACAGAAAAGTCCAGTAGAAGGGGTGTTGTTATTAATCAGGGTTTGGATATACTGATTATTACCGTTCAGATCAACAAAATCGGGAATCAAACATCCAGTTTGCTGAGTTACTATATTCACATCCGGCTGAGATAAGAAGCTATTTATCTGGCTCTTAACAAATCCGTTGTTGGTAAAGTAAGAACTCCATTTGGGGTCAAGAGCAAGAGTTTCATAGTCAGTCCAATCTCCGGAGACCGATATAACATCCACAAAATAGTCCGAAATATAGTCATACGGGTGCATGAAACTAGGAACGTTATCTGCACCATACCAGTCAATTGCAAAAACATCAAATCCTTGTAGGGGTGGATTGGCATCGGTTGATTTTCTAACAATCACACTCATTGGCTCCTTACCTAAGTTAACCAGGTTAAAGAGTCTACCAGTATCAACAGTAGAAAGAGTAGCTAAGAAGTAGTTAGTATCAGCAAACCAGAATCTCTCCTTATTATAGAATGATGAGTAAAGCCTGGAAGTTAATACCCCGTTAGGTTGTTCAGTATCAATAGAATATCCGAAGTAGTTAACCTTATCAGCGTTAGAGCTGCTTTCGTCGTTATTTAGACTTAACAAATTCAGAGCAAATACGGGTCCAGTAGATAAACAAGAGAATATAGATCTATGGAAATAAGAGCCCTTTGCTTCTAAAGTCTTGTCTATATCTCCAAAGATTGCTACTGCAGTAGTGACATCTGGTAAATATACGGGAGCGTTAAAAGGTCCTTTATTCGAAAACCCAACAACCAATCTGATCGTCTGTGAGGTTAGAATAATATTCTCCGATGCATCAAACTCCAGTGTATAAACACCCGAGGCTTTGAATTGTGATAAATCAAGTTTGATTTTCTTTGCCATTATTATTCAAGAGATATTTTTGCTTAGTATATATCTAACCGGGCTTCACTAAAAAGCAGTTGCTACCCGATTTCTACTTTTATATATCTGACTAAAAGGAGCTTTTAGAGGAGCTGGCTAAACGAGGAGTAAAATCCACCTTCCTTTGTACCTGAATCGCCATTACTCGCTTCATCCATCTTCAGATCTATTAGATCCCGATAAACATCGTCCAGATCGTCATACATCTCACCAACCAGATCATAAAAAGAGCTCGAATTAAATATACCACTGAGATTGACGACTGTCATAGCAACGTCGTCATGGCCCGATTGGCTAGAATAAGTACCTCTTGTGTTAAGTCCAAAAGAGAAAAGTTCAGGCACGGTCCAATCTTGCTCATTAAGTATAATTCGATTCTGTCTGACGAGAGATCTGAGCAATTCACAATACTTAAGTTTGTTTTTCTCGTTATATTTTATACCAGGTTTCAGAGTTCTAGCAGATTCAGTGTGTTTAGTGTGTAATATGACTTCTGGTGAGATCTCTTCGTTGTTAAAAAGCTTGTCTATCAGAAGTTCACCCTTAAAGTTAATCTCTAGAAGAACCCTTATTTTCTCCGGATCGAATGCACTTACTATTAAAGCTTCCAGTATTTTTTTAAAATCTTCAACCTCTATCTCATTATCCCGATAAACCCCGACCTGCAGAAGACCAAAAAAATCAGATTCGTCCATATAGTCATCCATAGATTCTATGACCTTCTTAGGTAGTGGAATTACTTTAAATATATTTAGTACAGTAAAATCCCCCTTGCCACCGCCGGCCAGGTCCACGGATAAAACGAATCTATTACTCTTCAAGACCTCGTCATCCAAATTGAATTTGGGATGCCATCTAAACTTATCATAGCTAATCCCTAGGTCATCTAAAAAATCAAGTTCTCTCCACTCATACTCCACCTGGTTCCCCTTTATTTTCTTTAGCTCGTTGGATCCTAAAAGAAGAGTAGACGAGCTTAGAAATTGATTACCATACTCTTGATTAAAAAGCTCTATAGAGCCAAGATTAGCTATTTCCTGCTCCTTCCAATTTTCGTCCCTCCCTGGAACTTGCCACCAATCTACACGGATTGGGTTAAAGCTATTTTCTCCGGATACAGCACCCTGGTAGAGATCATAAAATTTATTCATCCCATTAGGGGTGGAGGTAATTATTATCCTCGATACCTGGGAGGACGAGACAGTTGGATATGTGGACCTAAAGAAGGATTCTATAAAATTTGGGTGAATATGTGCAAATTCATCCATATACAGAAAGTGTATGGTAAAACCGATCGCAGATGTTTTGGTTGTTGTCTTAGCAATAGCTCTACATCCATTGTCAAATTTCATAGACATCACGTTATTCACAACCATACCAGGTTTTAAAAACCAGGGAAGCCCTTTAACTATTGCCTTTATTTTATCCATCAGCTCCTCCGCAGTAGAACCTACGTTGGCCAATATCATGGCATTTTTATCGTGATTGAAGAGTAGGTACCAAACCAGCACAATAGCGGAGGTTATTGATTTACCTACCTGTCTAGGGGCTAGGAAGATATTAAATCGATTGGACTGGTATTCGCGGAGAACAGACTCCTGGTAATCTCTAAGCTTCACGTAAAAAAGCCCATTGTCCGTCATAACCCTACAATACTTGGAAAAATAAACGACATCCTTAGCGCATTTCTGCATTTCTAATATTTCGTCCTCCGTATATTCCCAGAGTAAATTGGATCTCTTAAGCTCTGGGTCTCCATCATGAAATGGGTTATCAACCGATTTATAATCTAGTCCTTCCTCCTCTACCTTAAACAGTAGATCCTCTACCCTTTTAGTAGTCCAATAGTTAGAATCTTTCTCTTTATTATCCTCCATAAAAAGCGGGATTAATTAAACAGGTCGTCATCAACCTCCAAATTGGAGTCGTCATTACCATCCAATTCAATATGTCTGCCGGAGTCGATTTCAGCTTTCTTCTTAGCATTGACTATAGCATTATCCTCTATCTCGTCATCAATAGTTACGTCCTCTATCTCGGCACCAATTATATCCCGGAGTCCCTCCATCAATCCCTTAGTTCCTCTGACTTTTATTCCACCAGTTTCTACCCTTTTTGGATTGTAAATATTATCGCCGGACTGCCCGACCTCTATCTCCAAAGATCCCTTGTCTGCATCCTGCTCCATTTGATCTTGAATTCTCTTATATCCCTCCTCCATCTTATTAAGATATGTCTGGTAATCCTTTGGCATTTGCATGATTTGGGATTGCAGCTGAGCTAGAACCTCAAACATCCGAGGGTTAGCATTACCGAGATCGATCTCTTCCAGCAGCTTCGTTATAGCGTGTTGGGCGGTTTTTGTTTGAAGCATCATAGATGCCAAGTTCATGGAATCTATCTTCTTCTTATACTCGACATATTCAGTTTGCTCTATGTAATTCTCATCCAAATAGAACTTAACAACCGAATCCATCAATGCTTTAGCATCGCTTCCTGTAGTTAACGATGCTTCCTTAAAATCCATCATTTCGGTGGACTTCAACCTTGGTAGCTCGTCGGGTTTAACCGATTCTATCCCCAAGTTCTCGTCATTCAATATAGAATCTAGAGAAGCTTTTATCTGCTCCTGTACAACCCTTTCTGGTTTCGGTTTTCTTCTAGGCATCCTTATAAGTTTCTAATATCTGACTTACCGATTTCTAGCAAATTTTGGTAATATCAGCTTAGGTTTTGCATTGTCTATTATATAAGCAAGTTGCTCGTCTCTAACCACATTCTGGTTAAGGACTATGGATTGCTTATCTATATCTATCATGTTTTTAAACAGTCTAACGTTGCTCAATAGTATCGGAGAAGTCCATATCTTGTATGAATTGTTATCAGTTCCGTATAAGGGATTATCATAATTAGTTTCCTCGTCACGAGGAGCGTTAAAGGTATAGGATTTGGTTAAAGCCCTATAATCCTCGTGAACCTTAACTAGATCGCTTGATTGCTGTGATGGATTCGTTGGGTCGTAAGACATTTTCCAAATGTTTATTCCCATTTGCTTGTATCGATTAGATACATTAACAACAAGGCCATACCACTCACCCTGCTCCGGCACAAATTGTAATCTCGAGTCGTAGGTCAGATCGTTCAGTATTATTTCTATACTACCCTGCTCTATGTAATTGCTATTCGCGGGTTCATTAGTTCCGGAGTGGACCAGGTCAATTCTCAAACCTTTCAATTCCGAATTTAAGTCGAGATATGTTCCATCTATTAGGTTTCTAGCCTGAGCTTTTTGCATTTTCCATGCTGGAGTGTTATCCCTATATGGTAAGTTGGTATTAGAAATGCTAAATTTGTAATCGTCGGGGGTAGAAAGAACCTTATATCCTCCCGAATGGTTGTCATCAATTCTAACGGAAACATATCCCTCCGGATTACCCGCAAAATTATAGAACGGAGAAAGACCATGCTTATAGGGGTACGTTGAGAAAGTTATCTGAGAAGAATTTTCAGAAACCTTTGTTATCGGAGCAGGGGAGAATGGTTTTTTAGCAAGACTGTTTTCGTTTACATAATTCTTGAGACTAAACCAGCAAGTGTAAGATATCTCCCCGTCCTCGCCCAAATAAGGTCTATTCTTGTACCTTACAGCATTTCTGTATTTATTAGGTTCAAACACAAACTCACTGTCAGTAACAAAAGCGTCTGCCATATCATAGTAGTTATTAAACACTATGGTCCAGTTGTTATTCAAATCATATCCAACTATGGGTAACTTCTCATATATGTAAGATCTTGTTGGGTCTTCTTCCCTCCTCTGGCTGGAGGTTACATACTGCTGGGGTTTTGTGATCTTTTCCTCCTCGTCAGTAACCTCAGCACCGAAGAGCTTCTCAGTATTAACTACAATTCCATCTAGCTCCTCTTTATAAGCAGGATCTCTAAAATAGGTATTTGATTTCTGGCTGTACTTCTTAAGTTCTATCTTAAAATAAACGGGTGAGTACATGAAATCCCTAAAAAGATATGTTGAATTAATTTCATAGATCCTATTAGTCAGAGGAAAGTATATGATGTCTCTCTTTCTGGGTTGGGATCCTCTCCCGAATATGCTCTCAAAATATGCCTTATCTATGTGAATTTCAAAAGGTTCTTCAAACTGTATTCCAAAAGGGTCGTAATTAACCTTGTTATCAGGAAATTGGTTTGATGGAACCACAACTTTTACACATTTCTCATCAACAACGTCAAATAGTGTATATTCCTTCAAGACTACATCCTTTCCTCTGGCTTGTGGTTGAACCGAATAGTAATTAGTTTCAAACCCAAAAATCTTATTAACGACGAGACTTAAATCCTGATATAGATTAACCGCCTTGTTGATTGCATAAGGATCAAAGGTATAATTGCAATCATCGAAAACCACAGGTCTGTTTGACTTCTCGTCAGAGCAGCTAGGAACGGGTTTTCTTATAATAACATCGGAAGGACCGCTTGGACCAGTAGCATAAACCAGGTCAAGATCAAAATCTACGATTACTACCGAGGGATCAATCGGCTCCCTGGATTCATACGCGATAGATCCATCAGGATTGACCATTACAGAGGTAAACCGGAATTCAGGATAAAATGGTTTTTCCGGATCAAGATTCACAATAAAAATATCCGAATCTAGGTTCGATGTATAGTTTTGAGAAAGTCCGGTTAGAGCAGTTCCTACATTAGACCACAAAGACCAACTTTTACCGTCGACGGAATATCTGAAGTCTATGGCTATGTCGTTGGGTATCACAGAATCCGCCTGACCGTCGAGTATAATAGAATTAGAAACTACAGCTCCCGCAGTATCTATTATCCAACCCTTCAGCTCTTTTACATATTGAAAGGGTGTGTCCCAAGAAAGTACCCTGTAATTCCCTATATAGGTAAAATTAAGTGCACTCTCCAGTTGCTCTATCCTTTGTGCATACCATTCGGGAGTTTCACAAGGGACATAATAATAATCACCATCGGAGGCTAAAGCAGTATGATATCCGTTACATCCTATCTGCTCTGCTCTTGCCAAAGCAGCCCCAGTAGTCCCATAGTAATTACCAGTTGAAGATTCCGGAATTTTCGTCGTATTTGCAAGGTCATCCTGGTACCTATATCTAGGGTCTGAAAGATTCCTCTGATCTCCGTTACCATCATAAACTGGTAATCCCTTCTTCGGAGGTCTATTTTCTGGTGTAAAACTCATTCAATCGGATCTAATTATTTAGGGAAAGCTATCTTCCCTGTTTATATATCCGATTTTTAAAAGCTCTTACTCCAGATTTGGAGTTATATTATTTTCCTGCATAAGAAGATCGATCTTATCGATAACCATCTCAGGAGTTATGGAAGTAGTGCAAATGAACCTATCCGGGGTTTCCTTCAATCTAGGGCACCAGTTCCAGTCACCCTTATCGAATTTATGTCCAGGGTCATTGAAGCATCCGTGACAAACACCCCTGTTTATAACCCTATAATTTAAGTGCTCAAATTCACAAGACGGAAGGGAGAAACCAGATATCATTACAACCGGTTTTTTTAAAGCCCAGGCCAACCAACTAAGACCTGACCCTATACCAATAAAAAAATCGGAGTGGTAGATATCGACTGCCCTATCCAATATACTAACATCACCGGTTTTATCCACAATACCTTCCAGCTGAACCTCCTGCTTCTGCACGACTACTACTTTATATCCAATACTATTAAGATAATCAATGATAGATTGCCATCCTCCCGGATAGTGCCAATGCTTAGCATTTGCTGTGGAATCTAAAGCAATACAAACATACTTTCCATCTATTGAAGGGGAAGAATTAGAAATTATTCCAGGTGTATCTGGGAATAATACATCACCATCAACATTAATACCCAGTTGATCTCCAGCAACTTGCTGTAAAGAGATAGTCCTTGGATCCCTTTTGTGATAGTCCACATTATCCTCCTCATACCACCCTACTCCGATATAAGCACTTGTATTTTTTTCTCTGTAGACAGGAGGATGGAATCTGATGTCGGGATAAAAAATAGATAAAAGCTCGTTCCACCATGAATTTACATATAGATCACAATCATACTTCTCTATCAACATGTGGATTACAGGGATCCAAGCTATTGTATCACCCAAAGAAGAGCTATCTAGATGGACGTTAATTTTAGATCCCATTAAAACATCACGATCCAAGTCAGCAGAGTAAATTAATTCGTCCTCCTGGTAAACCTCGACCATCCACGGGGAAAGCCATTTCCTAAAAAGTTTAGTATAAAGACCTTTCTTAGTCTCTCCCGTATAAATATAAGGAGAATTATCCCCCTCCTTGAATTTAACAATCGCGGTACCAGTTCCGCTCAGCGTGTCTATCTTAGGTCCACGATCGAAATTAAATCTAAATTTAAAGGGCCTATCATACTGCTTTTTGGAAGCTTTAGTATTGTTCAGATATACTTCTATTCCTCTGTCTTTCATGAAAGTTCAAGTATTTCCTTTATCTTATCTATATCTGCACTTACAGAGTCAGGACTCAAATAGGAAACTAGCGGGTCCTCGTCGTATGAATCCATATAAGGATCCAGTCTTTTCATCAAGATAGGGAGCTGCCACGATAGGGTTTCCTTGATAACTATGGGGTTTAATTCCCAGTTAGATGTGAAAACAAATAGATCCGCAGCTGCATAAAAATCATCAGTATCATTCCTTTCACCCCATATTTTACAGTTGACCGGTAGATCCTCCATTAGGGGTTCCCAATAAGATTGGAAGTTAGGAGCTTGATTTCCTATAAAATGGAACTGCACCGGATAATCAACCATCATCCTTGCAAATTCTATAAGGAGTCCCTGATTTTTACCAGGTGTAAACAGACCCACGTTTATCACGTGTTTCAGATCTGGATTTAACCCCAATTTTTCAAGAGCTCCTTTCCTTGGAGGTCTTTCTTTTTTTTCGATCGGATATTCCAGTATATCAATTGGAGTACCGAGGGGGGAGAACCTTTCAACCATCCACTGGTTAACCATGACAAGCTTATCAGGAACCCATAATTTATCATCGGGGGAAATATTAGAGCTGTGGCAGGTTTCGTATATAAAATAAGGTCTATCTAAGGAAAAAATCTTCTCACAGATATCCTCATCAACAAAGAACTCCACGAAATCATCAAAGTGTATAACATCGGGACAGATATCGTCAATGAGTCCTAGTATCTCACTCTTATCCTCGCCCAAGCAATAAAATCTATCACCCAATTTTTCAGAAATCCTATCCCTCTGAACCACATAAGCCTCCGATGTATTGCTATATTGTATACAGTATATCTCAGCATCCTCATATAAGCATTCTATCTTCTTATAAAGGTACTGGGGCATACCTCCAGTGGACAAATGGGGAGCAACAAATAATATCCTTGGTTTACCCCCAGTTATCTCACGTATCCTGCTATCCAGTCCATTTACAGTGCGGATTAACTCATATTTAACCTTTCTTAGTTCAGTCGAGGCAAGCATAAGATCCAATTAAGATTTCGTATAAACCCCAGTGGAAAAATCTAATTTACCCTCACCATATTTCTGAACGATCTTCTCCGTTAGCTCCCTCTCTTTGACATTAAGATCTTCGGATTCCTTTAGTCCCAGAGACATCTCAGTATTCAGATCTGATAAATCGACCTCCAGAAAATGTTTTTTGATGGAGATACGCCCAAGCAATTCCACATTCTCTCTTATTTTATTTCTGAGGTCAACTATTTCGTTAAACTCATCATCCTGCAGTTTTATTTCTTCAGTGCTCATATACTTTTTCTATTTTATAGAATCGTTTTTCCTTTTATTCCCTATTTTTCCGTATTGAAACCAAAAACCTGACACAACCTACCATCCTCCATGGACTGTCCGAAATTATTTGTTATTCTATTAAATGTGTCACTCTGATAAATAACCATCCTATTATACAGATTAGAAAAGCTATCCACAGTATGCCATTTAGTTAGATCGGATTTATCCAGATTAACCGGAGAGGTCTCGGAGATATCAGGAGGGAATTGTGAATCTTCCCATTTATTAAGTCCGGTCTCTTTGTGTCTCAGGATGGAAATTCCACCCTCGAGGGGTGCATTTGGGGTAAGGAATATAATTGCGGTCCAGTCAGGATATTCCGTATTGGATACCACTACCGGATCTGCAGATACAGAAAGGGTAAATCTTCCACTCCCTGGTTCCCACCCAGTTATCTCACCCGCAGTGGACATCATAATTCCAGCAATAGATTCCTTGATGGAATTAGCAAGAAACGGGGAGGATTCAGCCCTACCTAAATCCAGATTTTTGGAATACTCCTGGGATAGAGCAAAATTTCTTACATCTCCGGGGTTCTTATAAAAATCCTCTACAATAATGGATTTAACTCTCATAGTAAAAAAATTCAGATGTTATACTGTAATAAGGGTTAAATATTTCACACCGAATCCAATTATAAATCGCTATTAAGAATTATTCACGGTAGTTATATTAGCCAGATTAACATTGTTTACCTGAGCAATATCGCTGTTCGCAACCCAGTTAATGTCATGACCCCAAGCATTATAGGTTACAGTTATGGAGGAAGCAGACCCCACAGTGATAGATCCCCAATAGCTTGATGTACCAGGACTAACATCGTCCAAGTCATGGTCTTTTTCTACTATTACCAAATTTAATGCCCCCGTATTAGCCAGAGTAACCGCATTAGCATTTAGAGCGAAACTCATACCAGTATTGGCACTAAACGGCACGGGGCTACATAAGGTGTTAGCTGGATCCCACTTCGCTTCTATTTCAAAGTCAGTAGAGGCGAGAACGGTAGTTGTAGCGTTGGCAAAAGCGAAACTCTCGCACACAACAATGTCTCCTATACCATTATTGTTGCCGGTAAAAAAGTTAAGAGTTATGCCTGTAATACTTCCAGCGTAAGCCGAGGTATCATACCAATAATAAGTTCTACCCAAGTAATACTGGTTTCCTGCTCTAGCTATGATCACCCTATTACCTACATCAATCTGGCTCGACACAGTAGTAGTTTGCACCAAACCCGATGTCGCCCAGCGTGTATCGTACCATGCTGCATGTGCTCCTGTGCGTATACTTCCCCTTCCGCTCGAATTTACTGTTGCTGTTGCCATTTAGGTAAATAATATGTTGTGTGATTAAAGTATTTATTTGGTGGGGGATTGATCTCATATTTATCGTAGGTAACACCCGATAATTTCCACACATTATCCCGTCCGTTAATTGCGTTCCACCAAGTAGCAAGGCCAGAGGGCTTCACAAGACTCGGGAGAACCTCCCCAAAAAACTGATTATCCTCATCCCCGAAGGTATCATAAAGAACACCATCATAAGTGGATAAACTTTGAAGACTCTGATACCACCCATCGCTTACCACAATCACATTAGGTTTATCCAAAGCCCATTCATTCAACCTTGGGATAACCTCGGGATGATTCTCCACGATGGTATGAGATCTTATTGGATGTGATTGTATGTAATTAGCAGATATGCCCATACCGAATCCAATCTCCAATATATCACCACCTCTCTGACAAATGTAATCAGCAGAAGCCTTCATTAGCTCATCCTCCCAGTCCATCATTACTTCCATTTCCCCGTCCAGGTCTGAGTAATAAACTATTCTATCGTCATAAAAACTAAGGTTTCTCTCAATATACCTCATAATCTTATAGCTTAACAAAGGTGTTATCGGGACAGAAGTAAATGAGCTCCGTGCTTGCGTCCACGATATACCCAACTATCCTCACAATTTCGCCAGTTCCTGATGGGATTGTGGTACTACAACGTCCAGCAAATGAATCGTTTAGGTATAGAATATCACCCGCGTTACCTGATATATTAAATCCTAGATTAACCAACCCTCTAAGAAGGATAGCTTTACCGGCAGCACCATCAAGTGAAACACCTAGCAAATCCGACGCGGTAGTACTTCCGTTATTAGCCTGAGCAGCGGCGTTCCAGTTACCCTGCCATGCATAGATAAATCCAGCAGTTGTTGAATTCTGTAATCCCCATTGATCCGCAATTATCGATCCGGATCCAACATATCCCGCTGTAGTTACGGTAGGTTTTGTTTGTACTATTCCTGTCTGTGTATTCTTCGCGACACTTAAGAGCGAATCAATAGTGGCATTCTGTGAGACATCCAAAGCTCCAGTAACCTGTAGTAGCGAGCCAGTAAATAGGAGATTTGTCTCTCCGTTTAATTCACCCGTAGTATTGCTACCCGTGATTACTCTGTTGTTAGAGTTGTTGTTAATAGTAGCTGTTCCAGATGAACCCGAAGACCCAGAGGATCCAGAAGATCCTGAAGAACCTGAGTTACCTGAAGATCCAGAAGATCCTGAGTTACCTGAAGATCCTGATGATCCTGAAGAACCTGAGGTTCCAGAAGATCCAGAAGATCCTGAGTTACCCGA
>Ga0070751_1000176_pt1 | contig 45425 bp, 50 predicted proteins | sample VirMetDEL_Aug_28_FD_78514 | JGI IMG/M metagenome (GOLD analysis project Ga0070751, IMG submission 78514) | Aqueous microbial communities from the Delaware River and Bay under freshwater to marine salinity gradient to study organic matter... | ecosystem: Environmental > Aquatic > Marine > Coastal...
GAGCTGTCGATGCGGAGGCGTTCGGAGCCAGTAGTGGCGGACCCTGTATGAAATGCAATACCATTTAAACCAGAATGGCGAATAAGTTCTGACGTAGATGTACCGTACCAAATGCCGCCTAAATGAGTGCCCTCTTGCAAATACCGTGTGGCGTAAAAATTATGGCCCGTATTAACAGTTGAATTGAGGCCGATTCCGTATCTGCTCGCAGCCGATGCGTTTATGGTTAATGTTGATACAGAATCAGCGCTGCCTGCTCCAATAAGCACCTGAGCGCCAGAAGCTCCGGCGTGTAAGTTAACGTTAGGACTCTCCGTGCCAATGCCCACCCTTCCGCTCGCATCAACAAACAACCGCCCCTGCCCATCAGTCGAGATGGCTACTTGGTCCGCTCCAGGGGAATAGATGCCGTTGTCCGTAGAACCAACGCCAAGCGCCGGTGCTGCCGCTGTTCCGCTGGGTAAAATCAGCGCACCAGTCATGGTGTCGCCGGTGGTATTTACAAACTCACCTGCCTCACTTCGCCATGCACTACCATCCCAAATTTTGAAAACATAAGTGCCGCCACTATTATCTAACCATTGTTCCCCAATAGAATTACCAGCCGTGCCACCAGAAGCAGGACTTGCATTGGGAGCACTGCTTCCAACATGCACAGGGCCAACTTTCACTAAATCTCCATTACTGTTCTTGAAGAACATGCCAGGAGCACCACTTGCATAGTTAATGGCAACTTGACCATCAACCATTGAAGCGGGATTAGGACGCTTGTCCAGCGTCGAGGAGCGTAAATGCTGAAGAATGCCAGCCATGATAAAACGATGGGAAGTGATTAAAAGTTGAAAACGTCAACTTGTCTTTACAAATTATAAACAATAAACGACAAACTAGAAGCTTCCCTCGTCAATTGTCGCTGAAATTGTTCCAGCAGAGAAGTCTCCACTTCCATCGCGAGCAACAATTGCACTCGCCGTATTGGCACTAGTGGCTGTAGTCGCACTGTTGTCAATCTTCCCCGCAGTTGAAATCGTGTTCAACTTAGTGTCTGCAATGGATCCAGCAAGCATTGTGTTGGTAACAGTGCCACTATCACCAGTCGTTACGACTGTACCTGTTATGTCAGGCAGCGTCACGACTCGATCCGCAGTTGCATTTGCTGACGCTAACGTGATCTCATAATCGTCATCACTTGCTCCTTCAAAGGCAAGTACCCCAGTTGTACCAAATGTAACCGTGCCGGTAACAACGCCTCCTGCCTTAGGCAGTGCAGCATTTGCAAGATCATAAGCAGTCTTAACAGCAGTTGCAGTAGCCGCTAAAGTTGAACTTGTCGTTGACGTTGAATCCGTCAATTGAACGACGCCACTTCCTGCAGTAGTAGCTCCACTGATCGTAATGTTTGGTGTTGTAGTGCCACTTGTAACGCTCATTGGAGCGCCAACAGTAACGCTAAGCACAGTGCCACTAGAAGGAGTGGTCCATGTCAAACCCGTGTCTTCAGTGGAATCTGCAGTTAAAACTTGCCCGTCTGAGCCAACGCTCACTAAACCGAGATCTGTTGTACCAGAAGCAGCAATTAAGTCGCCTTTTGTGTACGATGACTGACCAGTGCCACCATAAGATTCATCCAGAACGCCACTAGCAATGTTATTTGCATTGCGACATTCTGTGCTAACTTCTTCAATCGCTGCCTGTACATTTGCACTGGAAACATTGGCCGCAGGCGTGAATCCAATTTGACTAGCAGTTTGTGAGGTGTAAGTGGAGCTAACATCAATTTCCACCCATGCCGTACCATTGCAAAGCAACAAGTCGGGCGGATTAAGTTCAGTCTCTGGCGCAGGAGATGTGCCAGTACCGCCACTTTCTACAACAACGTAATAGCGATTGAACGTAGCAGAAGGTGAAGGCAATGGCTGGCCAATTGTCAGACCGGCAGCACTTCCCTCAGCAGACACTGTTGCGACAGTATTGCCACTTGCGTTATAAGTGCCAGCGAAAACAATTTCACCAATACTGACACCAACAGGATTCCAAACATTACCATCCCAAAGGAACAAATCTTTTTCCAATGGATTAAAGAAGAATTGTCCCGTAAATTGAGCTGAAGGTGTTGTTTCGCCAAATTTTGTAACAGAATAATCTGCAAGTTTTTCTCCATTGATTGAATTGTCTGCAATGAAGCCACTACCAAAAGTGCCAGTAGTAATTTTGGATGCGCTTAAAACAGGAATGTCTGCAGCAACTAATGCAGTCGCGCCAGAAGAAACATGCCCTTGTCCATCGACCACCACTTTATAAAATGTTCCACTTGCAATGGAATTACTATGATCAATTTGATCGCCATTCATCACAAGTCCAGCGCCAGGTCGCATTACGCCTGTAGTGCCTGAAGTTGCAGTGGGAAGATCCGCTCCAATTAATGCCCTGAAAGTTGGCGCAGCGTCTGATCCACTGGCTGGGCCGACAAATACTGCATTTGCAGATTGAACATTAAGCGATGGAGAAATAATTGCGGAAAAACTATCAGGATAAGTAGTGGAGAAACTGTAAACACTATCGCCGGAAACGGTTACAGTATTTAACGCAGCTTGTCTTAACCATGAACTACCATCCCATGTGTATTCATATGAAGTGCTAGTGTTAAGCCATTGCTGACCAATGTAAGTTCCACTTCCTGCTGGGGTGGAATTTGTCACAATAACAGTGCTTTGTCCAGCAAGTTTCAATGCTGTCACGCCACTGTCCACAATCTTTGAAGTAGTCACTGCTCCTGCATTGATTTTTGCAGTAGTAACTGCATTGTTGGCAATTGTTGCAGCAAAGGTTCCAGTGCCAGTTCCAGTAACGTCACCAGTAAGAGTAATGGTTTGATCACCAGTATTGTTGCCAGTAGAAGTGCCCGAAAATGTACCATTTTGCGTGGCAAGCGTTCCAAGGCCAAGTGTTTCTCTGATGTCTTCAACGCTTACATCATCAAGGATTGATCTAGCTGCAGCAGTACATGCAATTTCCTCAAGAACACCTCCACTTGCAGTAGCACGACCAAGGATGATATTTGATTGAGTTGCGGGAGTGATTTTTGCTAAAGTAACGGCACCACTTGCAATCTTGACAGTCGTTACACCACTATCAGCAATTTTTGCAGTTGTAACAGCACTGTCATTGATTTTCGTGGTAGTGATATTGCTATCAACGATTTTTGCTGTTGTGATTCCGCTGTTTACAATTTTTGCTGTTGTAATGGCACTATCAGCGATGTCAGCAGTTGCGATTGACCCTGCGTCATAATCGCCTGATGTGACAGTATTTTGAATCGCAAGACTGCCAAGACCTAACGTAGCGCGTTGTGCTGTTGCACTAGCGTCATCGATTAAAGCACGACCAGCAGCGGTGATTGTTGATGTGGCATAAGTGTCAGAGCCGGTAGTGTAAATAATTTGCCCTGATGCAGTTGTGAGACCAGCAATTGACTGCAGTCCAGCATCATATGCTTGAACATCGGAATCAATGGAAAGTCCTAAATTGGTTCTTGCTCCTGAAGCTGTAGAAGCACCAGTACCTCCATCTGCAATCGCAAGATCCGTAATACCTGAAATCACTCCTCCATTGATCGTTACACTGCTACTAGCGAAGGTGACGCCAGAAACGCTGCCGCCAGTAATGTTTACGCCGCTTGCGGATTGAGTCGCAATATCGCCGAGTCCTAAAGTAGAACGTACTCCACTTGCAGTAGATCCAGAGACAATGGAGCGGCCAAATGATGTGAAAGGCGCGGAAGAGACGATTCCAGAAGCGGAGGCGTAGATTAAGGTGTCGGCAGTAGTGAATTGGTCACTAACGCCAGATAAAATTGCGCTATAAGCTTGAACGTCAGACCCAATAGTTAATCCAAGGTTATCTCTAGCGTCTGATGCGTTTGACGCTCCCGTTCCTCCGTCCGCAATAGCTAAATCAGTGATGCCAGTAATCACTCCTCCATTGATCGTTGCGTAGGAAAGAGTGCCACTGCTTAAAATGGCAGTGCCACCAGTAATCGCAACGCTAGATGCGTCTTGAGTTGCAATGGATCCAAGTCCTAGTGTGGTGCGCTGAGCAGAAGCATTTGCATCATCCAACAATGCTCTACCAGCAGACGTGAGCGTAATTGCCTCCAAATCTCCACTGCCTGCAGTCGCACGTCCAACAAGCACGTCAGACGATACCTGTTGCATTTTCCCGAAGGTGACAGCGTTATCTGCAATGTCTTCAGTATCAACAACACCAGAAGCAAATGATCCAGAAAGGATCGTGCTACCAGAAATAACTGAACCGTCAATACTTCCAGACGCTAAATTTAACTTCTCTGCGCTAATCGTACTGTTGGCAATTTTTGCATTAACAACGGCAGAATCTGCAATATTAATAGTGTCAACAGCATCGCTCGCTAACTTAACCTGCGTAACACCACTATCTACTAACTGAGCAGTGTTGACACTGCCGGACGCCATTTTAGCTTGAGTGACATTTGCATCTGCAATTTTGCTTGTAATTACTGCATCGTCAGCAATCTTTACAGAAGTGACGCCGCTGTCTGCAATCTTTGCCGTAGTAACCTGACCGTCTCCAATATCCGAAGCAACAATTGCGCCTGCATCGAAATCACCAGAAGCAATCGTGTTTCGCGTTGCAATTGTGCCAAGGCCAAGCGTAGTGCGCTGCGCGGAGGCATTTGCGTCGTCAAGAAGCGCCCTGCCCGCTGCCGTTAAGGCAATTGTCTCTAGGTCTCCACTGCCTGCAGTTGAGCGACCGACAAGCACGTCCGTCGCAACTTCTTGGAGCTTTGAAAACGTAACAGTATTGTCCGCAATATCAGAATCAACAATCACACCAGAAGCAAAAACTCCCGATGGAATAGACGATCCAGAAATAACCGCACCATCGATACTTCCACTGGCAAGGTTTAACTTGCTTGCTTCAATGGTGCTATTGGCAATCTTTGCATTAGTTATTGCCAATGCAGCGATGTTAATAGTATCAACAGCGCCAGATGCAAGCTTGGGCTGCGTAACGCCACTATCAACTAAATTAACTGTATCAACACTGCCAGAGGCTAGTTTTGATTGAGTGATACCACTGTCAACTAACTGAGACGTGCCAACACTGTTGGATGCCATTTTGGCAAGTGTTACATTCGCATCAGTAATGTTTACAGTCGCAACTGCATCACTAGCAAGCTTTGATTGCGTGATCCCGCTATCGACAATGTTTACAGTTGCAACCGCATCAGTAGCAAGTTTTGACTGCGTAACGCCACTATCTGCAATATTTACAGTTGCAACTGCATCAGCAGCAAGTTTTGACTGAGTGACGCCACTGTCAGCAATGTTAACTGTTGCAACAGCATTGCTTGCAAGTTTTGACTGAGTGATGCCAGAATCAACGACTTGAGTAGTAGAAACACTATTTGCAGCCATTTTGGCAAGCGTCACACTGCCACTAGCCAAAGCAGTTGTATCAACAGCTCCAGTATCAATTTTTGCGCTGGTTACACTATCATTCGCTAATTCAGTTGTATCAACTGCTCCGGCTGCAATCTTCGCGTTGGTTACGCTATCGTTTTCTAGCAATGAAGTGTTGATTGTGTCGCCAGTCGCAACAGCGCCAAGGCCCAACGTTGATCGAGCAGCAGAAGCGTCTGCATCATCAAGAATCGTTCTTGCAAATGACGTACAAACAATTTCCTCAACATCACCTGCGCCAGAGCTACTACGACCAAGAAGTCGATCCGTTGCACTTACGTTTTGAATCTTGGCATAAGTAACAGCATCATTTGCAAAGGCACTTGTGCCAAGCTTTGCCGTACTCCCTTGATTAATCTTTGAAATATCTAATGTTGATGCATCTGCTAAATTAAATCCAGCCTGGATTAGGCTTTTTACTTGAATCTTTTTTGTTTGACTTGCGCTAACATCCGCAATAGGCAGTACATCATTAGATGCAGTTCCAACTTGAGTGAGTTCTACAAGCTCTGTGATTCTTTGGTCAGCCATGGAATAAAACGCAAGCCTTGGTTTAGTCTAATGTCTTTCTATATTAGCTATTATCAGTCCGTAACTTCCTTAAGCAAGTAGTCTAAAGTGGATTCCAGATAAATTGCATCAGAATCTTCTTTTAAGATAAACTCTGGCGGTAATCCAACCCTTAACTTGATTTCTCCATTGGTAACAAAATCAATGGAGCAAGAAATAAGTGAATCGGCACTTACTGTAACCCCAGTTCTTGTAATAACAGCCTCGACTTCATAGAAAACTTCTTGCTGAAAGCCACTAAGAAGCTCATTAGAGGCAATCGCAAAGACTGCCTTAAAAGCACTTCCAATACTGATCCTGTTGATAACTTGCAGTAAAAATAGCGGAGTCTCTTCAATGTCTACATTTTCGTAACTAAAAAGACACTCGACGCTTCCGCCACCGCTAAGCAATCCAGATGAGTATTGCTGCTGGAAATTATCCGACAAGCTTGTAACGTCTAAGGCGTTTCTGTCCGTATTCAATTCGTAAGATGTTACAGAGGCTAAAGTGTTGAATTTTGTGTCGCTAACTGTTACGTTAATTGCAATTGGTTCTCCGAAAAATTGAGATAATGAATACTCAGCGCTTCTTTCATTATTAATGGCATCAGAGAACGATGGATAAAGCCTGATTCCTCCGACTGCATTGACATTGACATAAGCTCTGGCCGTTTGCTGTATTGCGTAATCGCTTAATCTAAATTCATCGTAGCCATCTGGCGGCAAAGCACTTGTCGTGCTAATTTCATCATCGTCATAATCCGGGATGCTTACAGAAGATCCAGAAGCCCACACGACAGGATCATACCCATCGACATCTTGACCCGGAATGGACCAAAAAGTTGCAGGCAGAAATAATAATCCCCTTTCGTCTTCAGTTGAAAAATCAATAAAATCGCCAGTAATTAAATCATCATCTGCTCCTTCAAAGCTAAATCTATTTAATGTAGTGTTAACATCATCCGCATGAACCAAGCCATCAACGCTGTTTTCAGACTTTCGTTGTAATCTTACAACACCAGTATGTCCAACAAAAAACGTCATCCTGCTTTAGGTTTCATTTGTTTATGCTATTAGTCAGTTTATTTGAGCGATCAACTCATTACTACGGAAGTGAGGGGACCGTCAATCGTGAAATCAAACGACACAGTAGTCACTTCATCAGTGGAAGCAGAAATACTTGCGCTGCTAATAAAAGCATCTGCCGAAAACGAATCACCCGTTCCAGCCTGAAACACTAAAGACACCTTATCACTGTCCGTAATTTCGTCTGTTTTTGCAATATTTGCAAGCAAATTTGTTGCATTTGTAGTGCCTGCTGTATAGTACGAAGCCGTAGCACTTCCAGTAGCACTAAACAATCCAGCCGTGTAAGTGGTTGCGGTGTCGCCAAGTGAAGTGGTTTCGATGGTATTCAGATTAGTATTTAGAGTCCAGTCTCTAATCTTGACGATTTCACTTGCTCCTAGCTTCAAAGAGCCATTGCGTCCAGTCAAAAAAGCCATGTTGAGTTAGCGTTTTAATTTATTGTAACAATATTCTAAATGATTTCAAGCCTAGCGAAGTAAGATTAAACTGTATATCCGGCTGGGGGATCAATATCGAATAAATTAGGGTCAAAGTTGGCAATCTTTGAGAGAAGTTGACTACCAGAAATGTCACATTGATGTTCTATTGCGTTAATGGTCACCTCACCTTCTTCCTCCATTGAAACCGATACCACGCGAAATACTCTTCCTCTCGCATTGGCCGTTCCAAGGACAAAAATGCTTCCCTTGTACGAGCTTGAAAGAATAGATGCCGACACGCTAGATAACGTAACCGGATCGCCTCCTGGCTTCCACACAAAAGCAGTGCCGCTAATTGTGCCTTCATTAGAATAAGGTAAAATAATCGTACCGTCATCAGTCACTGACCCTGTTCTAATATCTTCATATTGATTATCCTCCAAGTGGACAATAATATAGCTGCCTGGCTGAACAGGAGCCTCAGTCGGAAATGTTTGAAATTCAACTGCACGAGTAGAGAATTGTCGCTGGTTGATTAATAACATTGCATAATTAATTGCCTGCGATTTGGAAGTGACAAAACTAGATAAATCAAAAGTGCTTTTACTGGCAAACGCCTCATTGATTCCTTTTTTGGAAACTGTTACGCTTGTTGACCGAGCAAATGCATCGTTAGTTGACTGGTCTCGATAAACAATTGTTGCAATTAAATCTTGAGTTGAATCCCCATAATCAAAGAACTGCTCCTTGTAAGTTCCTTCAAGGATATTGCCTTGATTAAAGATTGCCGATGGAGTAATATTACGAGACACCTGTCCGCTGCTATTATAAGGCACTGCCGGAATCAAGGTCTCCTTTCCACCAATTTTCGCCAATTCCAGCAACGAATAAGGTGCAACTTCTGCCCAAAATTGCCTCCACGCTCTAGGGTCAGCAATCACCCCGTCCATGTAATAGCCGTTTGCTATACAAAATTGTCTGCAAGTGTATAAAGACGTTACGTCAATTGCCTCTTCAACGGTATAGCGTCCAACACCATTAATATCATCAAGCAAAGTGTCAAGGAAAATGTCTGGAGCATATGAAGATGGGTTTAGTGGCAAACTACTGATAGGCAGGCCGGGGTTTGTGATCTGTCTGACTACCTTACCTCTCGTAACGAATACGCTTAGGTTTTTTAAACTTGTTAAAAACTGACTACTATAAGCATTTAAGCCAACGAGACACAGTCCCTGATAAAGCTCAGGGTAAGCAGCCGCGTAGTTTACAACTTGCTGCTCAGATACTGCTGTAATTGAAATTTCTGGTCCATTGTCAAAGGAAGTTCTAATATTAGTGTCAGAGCGAACTGAATATAAAGTCCATTCTTGTAACAAAGGAGGTGCTGTGTTTTGAATGTTATTAAAACTGCGAATTGATCCCTGAAAGAAGAAAATATTATCAATAGTATTAATGCTTCCACCATGAGACAGCAAAGCAACCGTGCTACTGCCTCCAAGTTTAATATTTTCAGCCACCAAATCAACAACAGGCTCAAATTCAAACTCCATATAATTAGATTCGCCGTTAGGAGTTAAAAATGTCAATGGAATAAAATAATCATTATCCGCAGCTCTTCGTATGCAGAAAATAATTGCTGGCTTTGTCCATAAAACATCTCCTCGTTTTCTGTATCGAATGGTGAAAAATGCCGCCCTATTTTTGTAACCATTATCAGCAAAAGAAAAATTACTTACATTCGTCTCTCCATACGTCGGCTGCCTACCGGATACAAACATGAAAACACGCGCCTTGATTGCAAAATGCACAATTCGCACTTGCGAAACTGTTTCGTAAGAAGCGATAAAAATTCTATTAATGCTTTTATATCCGCTCCTAGCATCTTCACTATTAGTACTGCCATATGGAACACTGCATAACGGTCCTGATTCAATGCATTGAAACACAACACTACCATTCCCAGGGCCATTGAGATCAGGCTGTCCTGAGGTTAAACTTGTTAGCTGAAACCTTGCTGCTCCAAGCTTGTAAATACCACCAAGTTCTAATGATTGAAACAACGTAGATCTAATCTGTTGTGCTTCTCTGTTTTCAGGAGTGCCTCCTCCGTCAAAATCAACTCTGACAAATTCAAGCGTAAAAGAACTTCCTTCGGGGAAATCTTCGGTCGAGCCAGCCGCATCAGGCCATTGACTAGGACGATCTGGAATTCTGATCCCAAGGTTAATCGTTTCTTCTTCCCCTGATTCAGTTCTATTTGTATAATTTACATTAATTGGCACTGGATTAATTAATCCAAGAGAAGCTGCAGATGCAGGAGAATATGACTGACTAAATCCTTCATACCTAACCGTACTATCGAGATTAATTACAGGCGCAAACATTTCTTGAGTTGCAACGCCTGATGTAAAGAATGGATCACTCGTATCTCCTCTCACCAAATCATCTTGACGAATCGCATTATCTCCTGGAAGCACATTACTGAAATACAGCCATGCCGAGGATCCGACAAATTGACGAATCAAAGTTTGACCAAAAGCTGTTTTGTCAGGATCAATACTTGAAATTATTCCTGCTCCAACTACGCCCATTAACTGTGCATATTGATTTCCTCCATTGCTATACACTGCAGAATAAAGAAGTGACGTATTGACCCTGACGCCTCCATAGGGATTATCCGTACTGGTATAAACTAAATTAATGGGATCTCCAAACCGAGCAAGTTCTTGCGCTGATTCAAATCCATACCTGGGGCTAAATCTTTGATCCCTAGTTGTTGGAGCATTTTCTGCCTCAATTGTTGGAACATCGACATTTGGTCTTGGAGCAAGTAATGCTGCTCCAACTTGAAACAATACGCCAACAACAGTAAGAACAAGAGCCGTCACTCCAAAGTCGTTGCGAATATCAAAAACAGTTCCTTGTTTTGGGTCACTATATTCCGCCTGCAGTCTTCTGAATTCAAAATAATCTGCCTCCGAGATGTTCAGAGTTTCAATTAACGCTTTTTCGTAAGGCAGAAGAGGGCGCATTTAATTATCGCAGTTCATTCTAAATATTTTAATCGGTTTCAGTCGTGGTGTCCAGAATGAAGACCCTTGCTGACGTATTGTTAAATAACCATTTGAAATTACAGTGCCAAGTCCCAATTGTTTATCATTCATTGAAACCAACGCAACATCACCGTCCTTGGACTCTGTAACCTCAAGCGCAATATCAGACAGTTGTCTTAAAATTGCCTTTACTGTTGATCGACATTGCTCTCGCTCATAAGCCCATTGAAAGTCCGCTTCATAGTCATGCAGTTTTAATTCTCTTCTTGCTTCACAAACAAGCGCAAAACAATCAGTTTCATTATTCCCATCACCTGGCTTTGCGCCAAATTTATAGCGAAGCCCCAGTAATTTACTCCACATCACTTGAAGTTAATCCTTGAGTTTGTAGGAAGTTGGCCTGAGTTGCGACGAGTGAATGTACCAGCAGGAAACACTCCATTTACGCCGTCCATAGCACTTTTAAACCGAAGTTCAATCGTGGTTTCGGAGTAACTAGCGCCAACGCCAATGTAATAACTTGTGTATTCCGACATCGTTAAATAATTAGCAGACGATGGAGAGGGAGATGTCGAGTTTGTTTCTACCCATCGTGTTTTAAGGGTAAGATTTGAAAGCTTGTTGCCATTGCCTGATTCAACTAAACTTAAAGCGAAACTAGAAAATGGAAATAATAACGCAAGCGTTTCGTTCTCTCCATTCAGTTGAGATGTGGCCCCTTGTACTGAAAAAGATGCAAAACGATGACCTTCATACGTTTCTCCTTGAAAGAAATTTTGAAACGCAAAACCCTGTGTTGGTCCAATAAATCCAGGCTGTGAATACGCCTGAATATTAGCCATGTTGACAATATTAATCATTGTTACGTAGAGTAATTAAGCTCACCAATAAGCTTAACAGTTACCGTGCTAAGGCTTCTTTCGTTTGCTTCAATGTTTGGAGGTTCCACATAAAACCATCTAATATAAGTTAAATTTAACTTGGAAGACAGGCTAGATGACATTCCTGCGAAGGTTCCAAGCCCAGCCAGGGGAGAGAGGGATGGATTAAATTGAAGTTGAAAGCGGTTCTGCTGATTATTTGCATTATGGTAATGATCCCAAATAAGAATCACATTTGTTTCTGTTATGTTTTCAAACACTAAGTCAAGAAGATAGTTGCCCATTAAATTACCAAAATTCCTCCTGACAACAACACCATTTAACGCTCTATATTCTTTCCGCGCAGGTTCTGCCATGCGAAGCGTCCTGCGAGTTGGGGCAATGGATGGAAAATCAGACATGATTAATTAGCGAAGGCCAATTTGACGACGAGTTGCTGGAGAATTTTGAAGCTTGTTTAATGCTAATTGACTGCCGCGACTAGCGCCATCTTTCGCTGCATCGCGTCTTGTTTGAGCCATTGCAAGCTCCAATTGATCGCGACTGACGTATTCCACGCCACCAATATTTGTGGTTTCAAAGCTCATATTAAGCACAGAAGGAGACGGCATACCAGGAGCGCCTTTACCCATCACATCACGCGCTGAACGGCCTCCAAATTGCACTGGAATGCTTCTTCCGTCAGGCAGGGGTACAACTGCTTCGTTGTACCTTCCTTCGCCTACAAGGCCAAGTGTAGGGCCTTTGACGACGCCGCCATTTGCGAAAGCCTGAAATCCTCCTTTCAATACATTGCCATTGGCGCTACCAATAACGGGGAAGGCTTGAGGGCTGAGATTGCCGAAGCCAGTCGTATTGAAGCTAGACACATCACCGCCACTTACAGGCAGGCCGCCGCCTCCGCCACCGCCACCGCCACCAAAGCTTGGTCCTCCTAACGCTTTAAGGATTGCCTGGAGAGTAATCATTGCAACTTGCTTCGCAATAATTTCTGCAGCCATTGCAACAAAGCTTTCTCCAATGGATTGAAGCATATCAGATAATGCTTCTTGCATGCCTTTAGAACCATTCACCACATCTTGGAACGCTTGACCAAATGCGCTTCCAATTGTTTGAGCAACATTTTGATAAATGGCCTTAATCTCTTCAGCTTTAATTGCAAGTTCTTCTAATTGAGCTAATTGCTCTACTTGCTCAGGAGCAAACCCTTCCTGGCGTAATCTTTCGCGAATTTCTTGCCCTGGCGTAATTGCGCCTGCCATTGCAAGGCGACCCTGTAAACCTGCTTGAGTTTCTTCAAACTTCTTGCGCTGTTTTTCTAATTCATTTGATCTTTCTAGCGACTCGTTCCTTGCATCATACGCTGCAGCCGCTCTACGAATAAAATCAATGGTTGGCTGCATTTGAGCGATATAGTCTGCCCCTAAATCATTAGCTTGTTGTTGAACTAAATTATTAAATACTTGCACTGCGGTAAGCTCTTTCTTGCCACTCTTAAGCAGTTGCTCTTTTTTCCTTAAGTCTTCTGTTCGTTGTGCTAAATCTTCTCCAAATGCAATCAATGGAGCGCCCATTGTTGTAGTAAATTCTGCATAAGCAAGTTTTTTGCGATCTTCAAGGTTTCGCTTTGCGTCTTGAACTGCCTTGGCTCTTGTGCCAGTCGTAACTTTATTTGCTTTTTCTAGATCTCTGTTGTACTGATCTATGGCAACGAGTTCATCGTATTTGACTTTCTCTTTGGCCATTAAGATTTCTTTTTGTCGCTTCGTGAGACTTACGTCATTTTCAATAGCTTTTTGCGCTTGTTTCAATGCAAGGTCATATTGTAATTTCAAGTCAGGATCATACGGCTGAAGTTCTTTGCCTTTGCCTTTATCCTTACCTTGAAGCTCTACTTTTGTCCGAGGAGGCAACATTGCAGTTGCTCTTTCTCCAGCAACACGCTCAGCGTTTCTAACAGTCTTTTCTGCGGCCACTCTCTCGTCAACAGCCTTTTCATACGCAGTTTCCGCTTTTAGCAGATTCTGCTCGGCTAAAGCAACTCCCACTCCCGCAGTAGAGCCTTTTCTTTGTTTAGCTTCTTTAAGCTCTCTTCTTCTAGCTGCAAGTATTAAATTTGCAGATTGTTCTACTCCCTGCTTTGTCGTAAGAACTGCTTGAGCAGCAGCTACGTCTCCGGCACCAGCAATGCCATCTAATTGCTTCTTCAGTTGCGCCACATCGCTAGCCGCTTGCCTTGCATTGTCCCCCACGCCTAACAGCGCATTAGCAATACCAGCAATGACCAGTCCAATACCAAGAGTAGCAATTCCCGTTAAAGCTCCGGTAAAAATGATAGCCGCACTCCGAGCAACTACAAAAGCTTTTTGAAGCCCCAACATTCCTTTTGTAAGACCAAAAATCAAACCAGTAAAACTTCTAATTTGAGCAGCGGCCATCGCAGCAATGAATTTATAAATTGCAGCAATTGTTGGAGCAATTCCAGTGCTAACTAATAATTTAAATGCAGCAGTCACCCCACCAATGGCAACGCCAAATATCACAAGCCCGCGCCCTAGTCCAGTGTTTAAAAAATTCAATGCTGCGCTAACTGTAGAAACGATCAATGGAGTTAATTGAGCAAAGAATTGCCCAAGAGACGCAACAGAAGAAGCAGCCTCTCTTACTGCAGGCGCAAGTTGTTGAATTGCGTCATAAATAGCACGAGCCCTTGGAGATAAAGCTTCTGCGGCATCGGCAGTGTCACTAAAATTGCCAGATAGTACCGTAAAAACATCAGTTACATCTTTAATTAATCTCTGAATTTCTGGGCCAAATGCTGCAGCGAATTCATCAACAATAGGAGCAAGAGCCTCATACATCTCCTTCATTGCGTTGTTAATTGAATTCGTCATGCCCTGAAGCGTTTTAGCTGCACCTTCTGCACCCTTCCCGAATCTTTCATCAAAAACGATTCCCAGATTGGAAAACACTTGCTCCATTGCCTTGCCGCTTAACTGCCCGTCTTCCATAGCCTTCTTGAAGTCAGCCATAGACATGCCAGCCGCATCAGCCATGAGAGACAACGCGCCGGGAATGACATCACCCAATTGCCCCGTAACTTCTTCGGACATGATCTTGCCCTTAGATGCCATTTGAGAGAAAGCGTATGTCACGCGATCTACTTGGTCAGGAGTGAGGGAAAGTGTCGCGGCTGCTTGAGAGATGCCAGTGAATAAGCCTTGAATCGTACTGTCGTCAATGCCAGCGGGATTCATCGAAGCGTAAAGTCGAGCAAAGCCAGTGCGAGCACTTTCTAATGGCACGTTAAACTTTGCAACAGTGTCGTTAATAAATTGCAGTGATTGCTCAAACGCTGGCGTGTTATTTGTAATAGCTCGCAACTGGTTCTCGAAGCTATCCAAAGACTTAGCCGCCTGGAATGCTTGATTTGGTAAATCAGTTATAAATGCCAGTGCCTTATACGCAGTTCCAAACAGCAATACTTGTTTGATTGCATTTCCAAACTCTCCAGTCAGTTCAGAGACTGCTCCTGTCAAAGGAAGGCGACCCTGCTGCAATGGAGCCAAGCTTGACGCCAGACGTTTTGCTTGACCGGCCATTTGACCGATGCCGCCTCGTGCACGTCGTCCGCCGCGTCCGCCACCACCAGCCATCGACGGCTGAAATGGAACAATTGCTCCTCCACGAGGAGGCTGTGCATATTGCCTAAATGGCCCGGCAGGACCACTACCCCCAGCACCCAAGGCAAACCCTTGTGGTCCTTCCGCCATAACAGAAGCACTTCTTGCGGCTGATCTTTTATAAGCTTCAGCAATTCTCCTGCCTCTAACGTCTCCCGGTCCTCCATAACGCGCTGCCTGTCGTCCAACAGCGGAAGGCAGTAATCCCGCAACTCTACTAGGAGCCAATTGCGCTTGACCGATTTCGCGAACGCTAACTTGCCTGATACGCTGATTCAAAGAGTCAACAAACACATAAGCAGCGGCGCGAAGAATGTTTTTAAGTTCTACACCAAGGTCCGATGGAAGATATTTTGCGGCAGCAATTGATTGACCAGGCAAAGCCGCTTGTGAAACGCCTGTTAAAGCCCTGCCAGTAGCAGAGGGGCCAATGGGAATCGTTCGAGAAGGAACTGTAGCGGGAAAATCAATTGCAGGAGGAAGACGACGTGCTGCTGCTTGCTGCCTCAACACTTCAGGATCAACGCCTGCCATATACATAACGGCACGCGCGATTTGGTCAAGGAACGACCTCTTGATCTTCCTCGGCTCTTGCATTTGCATTTTCAAATTGCCAAGGATGCTTTCCATGGCAATATCATCTAACTCAAGCAGCTTTTTCTGCATCGCTGCTTTCGTTTTTAACTTGCTTCTTCCCGCCACTTTAGCGGTTGTGAGCATTTGTTGTAATTCTTTTGAAGTTGCTTGCTCTACGGCGTTCTGGAATCGAGCGCGTCGCCCAGCGCCAGTAGGCGTTTGTCCGGGCATGTTGCCGCCTGACAAGCCTTGTGTTCGCATAAATTCATACAGACCTGCGGCTCCTGTAGGACCAGCAGCAAAAGCCGCGCCTCGTGAAACTTCTCCAACCTCGGCTTTTACTTTTACTTTGATTCCTTTAAGCTTGCCCTCTACGTCTCTGCGAAATTGAGTTACATCAGCATTTGTGATCCCGCTTTTAATGCTGACAGGAAACCTTAATTTCCCTCCACCTTGAGCAACTTGTTGATTTTCGTTAAATTTACGCCTTAACTGAGCAACTGTTAGCTGAACATCTCTGCCTGTTGCCGCAGCACGAATGCTGACAGGAATCTCTACAGCATCACGTTTCGCAAGAGCATCAAGACGCGCTTGAATTTGGTCAAATTGTCTGCCAGTGAGCCCTCCAACTAAATTAAGTTCAACGTTAAATTTCTTGCGCTTTATCGCCCTGTCTAAATTTCTTATTTCCTTGTTAAGGACTTGCCTGTTAAACTTTACCTGCAACTGAGCAGTAAATTCACTTTGCGCGATATTAACGGCTTTCCGCATTTGCTGGCGGAAATAAACCAGATCAAGACCAACGCCAAGCTTTAACTCAGGTGCCATATCAAATGCGCTAATATTTTACAGTTTAGCTTTATTCTACTTCCCTTGATGAGGCATTTTTGAGTTCTTCGGCCATCATTCCAATTACACTGCCACTCATTTTCCTTGTTTTTAACAATCTTTGCAACACTCTTAAGCTCTCATCTGTAATACCAGTTTCTTTTTTAATCTTTCGAGGATCAAACGGCAAGAAATCTTCAACAGTGTTTTTAGCTTTTTTCCCTGCAACAGCACCAAGAACAACAGTTGCAAGTTTTGCTGTAGAAACACTATGGAGATTATATTTTGTAATATCCTGCTTTTCAATCCATTTCATTGCAATCACTACATCTTGCACACGTTGCATGCCAAAATTCTCCGCATGCCACCGACTGTCTTTATAGTCAGACGACGACAAGCGGAAATAAATTTCGTTCCAATTTGTAAGATTTTTTAGAACTCGACGGGCTCTTCGTTCGAGTCTTTCGGGCTCGCTAAGGAATTCTTCTTCGGAGTCGGTGCTTTTCCCAGGCTATCTCCCTTGACCTCCTCTTCCTGTTCAGAAACGATAAATTCCACCACTTTAGCAATTAAACGTCGCCCCATTGATTTAGTGTCTTCAATGGACCAATCATCAACACGAGTCCATTGTTCATCAATCAAGGCTTCACCACGACAACGAATGAAAGTGGTTGCCATGCGTGCATTATTTGCTTCCACGCCACCAGAATCACTCAACATGTCAAGTGTTTCTTCGGCAAAATCTTCCAGAAGCTCCATCTCGTTCATATCACCATTACCTTGAAGAAGGTCAAAAGCTTCGGTAAGAGAAACGTCTTTTGCTTTTGCAATTCGTTTTGCAAGTTGCACTGCACGAATCGTTGCTTGACTTTGAGACTTACTTGCTTCTTCCTGTTCAATAGCTTCCGCTACAAGCCAGCCACCATGCTTCTGTAAACGCAATGTAGGCAGTAGTTCAAAATATTCAGGCTCTTTGCCTTGAAGAACGAAACTATACTTGCTCATGATTAAGGATGTTGAAAACGACGTTAAATGCCTTTACTCTTTCGCTGCCAGAACGAATGTCATAAGGCACTTCAACAATCAAAGAATGATGTTCGTTTGAAATTCTAACCGTAGTTCCGCTAAAAGAAATAGCGCAAACGATTCCAACTTCTAAGCCTGTGCCCTTGATCTTGCAATTTATCGCGTGAAGACGGTTATCCTCACTCCATAAATAATCAACTTGCATTTAAGCGTTCCAAGTGTCGACCAACGCGTAGCTTAAGCGCCTTTCCGGGGGCCTTCCTAAAGAAAGACGATGGAATGGAAATGTCATCGGTAAATGGCCTCCCTGGATGTCTGCTAGTACCTTCATGAACATACCATGCATACGAATCGCCTGAACTGTTTCTTGCTTCACTCCAATCCCATTCCGCGATAATACCATTTGAGCTGCGTTGAATGTCAAGACTATTCACTCCTGCTTTGTATAAATTACCAAGATCATAAATGTCACGAGGACTAAACACTACTTCACCATTTTCTCTCTCAGTTGCTTGATCCCATTTCCATTTATCCTCTTTAAATTGATCGTCCCAGTGAGCTTCATTAATATCTTCTTTTGCCCATTGCTCAAACCCATCCATTAAAGCTTTTTCAATAAGCTCTATGCCAATAATTGTTGCAGTAATGGCCATTACGGTTCAGCATAAAGACGACGAATTGTCATGTCAGGAATAATGATTCTGCAGCGTTCATAGCCCACATCATCTCCGGGCGTATAACGAAATGTTGCATCAGGAAATCGTCTTGCCATTCGATCCATTGCATCAGCGATTTCTTTCCCATCAGGATTGTATTGAACCAATATTGTTTCCCATTGTTGCAATACAGTGGCAATACCAACACCTGCTTCTGGTAACACTTCTGGATATTGGCGAATCGTAACTTCCAGTCCTTTCACTTGCCATTCATTTGGTACGCTTTTTTGCCCCACCACATAAACCGCAGGTACTTCCGTTGCGTCAGGGAAAATATATTTGCCAATTAGATTCGGACTATCACTTAAAAGAGTGACAATTGAATCCCTAATTTGCGTTATGTTCATAAATAAAAAAGCTCCCCATATAGAGGAGCCTAGCAAAGATCAATGGAAGAAAATCAGTTAGGAGCAGTCGGGATGATGCTACCAGTCTCTTCAGCATTTTGATGAATGCCGATACGACCACGGCTTTGCAGATCAAATGTAACTTCAACAAGATTATCAGCGGGATAGCTCTCGTTGTAGTTCATTACGCAAGCGCTAAATGCAACGCGGTCATAGTAATAAGTGGTGCCAGAAGAACCAAGTTGCTTGTTGATTTCAACATACACTTCATGGTTCTTGTCATAGCGAGAAGAAGCAACTACTTGGAATGCTTCGTCAAAGCTATTCGGCAGGAACACAGAGCCGTCAACATCCTTTTGGAAGTAAGACGTAATCGAGGCAGTTGCAGCAGAAGTGACGATCACGCTATCAGTAAAGCCACCGCCACCAAGCAAGTAGAACTCCTGATTGCCGTCGTTAAAGGCCACAGAAGCCGTCGTAGCGGCCTGGAGGGTATAAAGAGTAGGTGCGCCGCTAACAGTGAACGTAGCGCCGCTTTGGGTGATCGTAGGGCGTGCAGTGCCGCCAATTGAGCCAACACGCACAATAACGTCTTGGCTCTTAACCAGTTCAGTGGGATGATAGAGAGTCATTTGTCCTCAATGGAGAAAGAAGTGGTTTCAAGCGTTCAAGACGCTCCCTTTACCAACCAGTCTGAAAATTCCCCTGATTGGTGTTCCAAGAAATTGCCAATATTCTTCAGCAATTTGTTCGTTTGGTAGCAACTCAAACCTTCCTTCCCTTCCATTGATTGTTGCCGATGCACTAGAGCCTGGGGTGATTCCAGACGCAAATGACAACGGATTTGTCAATTTACCTTCCATATAAACAGCGGTGTTATCAGCGCCGAGAAGGTGATCGTACTGTGGATTACGTTTTTGTTTTAATGTGGCATAATAAGTAGTGCCACTAGAAACTGGAACATAATTACCAGTTCCTGAGTCAACAATATAACCAGAGGCCACTTGCCATACCAAAGTGGCATTTGCTAGTGGCCGCAAGTTATTTGTCATACAACAAATCCAACAGAAGATGAAGGGATGGTGTTAAGAAGTCGCTTGTATTCTTGACCGTAAAGAGTGGCATCTAATCCTTCGCCATAAACCTTGCCTTCAGTTGCTTCAATTTGAATACCCATTTGTGCAAGTTGAACAGCGATAATATGAGCAGCAAGATGTTTCACTGCTCTATCTGTTTGATCTCCAAACAAACTAGAAGATGCATCTTCAGTCGCCTCCTCAATCGCTCCATTCACGATCCCCGATGGATGAGGGGTGAATTCAGGAAAGCGTTCAAGAAATGAAGAATAAGTGACTGCCATGATCAAGCATTTCCAGTGCGAATTGCTTCTTTGCGACGTTGAATTGCGTTACGAACGCGCACACGACCTTCAATTTTTCTCCATTCATCAAGCTTTTCTTCATCGTGAATAAGATCAATGCAACGAAGAGCTTCAACAAGAGGAAAGCTAGAAAGGGTCTTGACACTATCAGGAACCTGGCCTTCTTTAATCTCTGCTTTCAGCTCTTCAATTGCACCAATCGACATCAAGCGTTTCACTGTTGGGTTTTTCCTGGCAACTTCCCATTTAGTATCAGGTACATCATGGTTAACGCCAGGAGTAAGTTGGATAACACCAGTTTCAGTGATGACGCCAAATCCACCTTCGCGAGGAGGGTTCTCAAGTTCGGGGCGATAAGCAATTAACATGTTTTGTTCAATTTAGAACTGACACTATCTTAACGCCCCGTTCCTTATCAGGAATTAGCTTGAACGTAGATCACACTCTTCGGATAGTAGATGGACACGCCACCCACACGAGCATGAGCAGGAACAATGAATTCCAGACCACGTTGCTGAGGAGGGAACAGTTCCAGAGGCTGAGGAATGTGCAGTTGCAGTTTCTCAGGATCACGCTTATAAATCACCATACGATTGGTGTTCAGTGACGTGCTGTTGTCCGCATCAAGCTGATTGATAGGCTCAACATTGCGGATGTAAGGATTGGTCCGCAGGAAGTATTCCAGCACAGTCACGTCCGAAGAATCGGAGTTGCGAGTGGTGGAAACAGTGTTGTAATCCTCATAAGGCATAAGGATCGTGTCGGGCTGCTCAACCATCTTGGAAGCATTCACAATGGCACTGACGCCATAGTTCAGCAGTTCCAGCATTTCCTGAGCAGTGGTGCCACTATCAGAGAACCACTTATCAGCAGCATAAACATCAACAGTGGAGTTGTTGAAGAAGCCGGTCAAGCTGGCAGAAGAATCACCGAACATTGCGATGGATTCCACTTTCTCCTCATAAGCACGACGCACGGCAGCGGCACGACGTTGCTCAAGAGCAATGTCAGCCATTTGAGCAGCACGCAGTTCCTGAACCGTATAGCCGAAAGAACCGCCAATAGAACGAATGTTGATGGTCTTTTCGACTTGCGTCACGTCAGCGCGAGGCAGGTCATCGGCAGCATCAGCAATAAGCTTGAACTCACCAGTCGCATTCATCACGCGATAAGTGTAAGTTTGTGCGCCGGGACCAGCTTCAGAAGTGACTGGCAGAATGGTGGGATACTTAATATCCGCATACTTCGTCTCGAAAATTTGAGGACGAATAAACTCAAGCTGACGGCTTAAAAACAGTCCAGCTTCAGCATCAAAGCGTTCAAAAGTCATTGGAGCCTCCTATCAAGAATCAGCGGAAAGAGTGAAGCTGGGGCCATTCAGCTCCAGAATTGCAACTCCAGAAGAAGTGGTGCTGGTCAGGAAGCGAGCATTGGAAAGACGTGAAGTCTTGCCAGAAGCAAAAGCATGAGAGAATTGACCGGCTTTACCAGTTCCGCTAGCAGTATGCAGAACACGAACAGGAGAAGAAGGATTAACAGCACCAGTCACATAAACGGCAACGGCACCTTCATTAACCACATTCATCACCATCCCGCTAGCAACAGCAGGACGACTGTCGGAATCAGTAGCTTGCTCATCAACATAAGTGAGTACGTTCACGCCAAGAACAGTGTCGCCGCTAGCAGCAATAGTCTTAGCAGAATTCGCAACACTACCACCAGAGTTGTAAACCACAACATTACCGAAAGCAGTTGCACCGGCTTCAGCAATTTGAGTGGAAATGGTGTTGTCACGAATGTCGCTCAGTTGACCTTCCAGGAGAGCCTGTTGAGCGAGTTCATAGGTGGACTGAACGCCACCGGCAGTAGCAGTGCCGGAAGCGGAGAAAGTAACGGCCATAATCAGCGAGCCTCCTTAGAAGTGGCGAGGGGTGCTTTCCATGCGCTGGTCAGATTTTCCCAGTAGGAAGAACCTGCAACGGGATTAGCAATGGTAGAAACGGCTTTACGAAGTTCTTCCGTTTCAGGGGAGTCGTTGCGCTTAGCAACTTCAGAAAGAGTGTCAAACATTGCAGTGACATAATCATCAGATTTCTCTGAAAGATCCACGTCACCACGAACAGTCTTGACAACGCTTTCCATGATTTCACGAGCAGACTTGCCAGAGAAATCAAAGTCGCTATCAAGATTGACACGAGCTTTGTCAATCAGGGCAACACGCTCTTCTACCAGGGAGTCGAGGTTGATCTCGCGAGCTGCGTCCAGTTCAACTTTCAGGCTTTCAATTTCTTCAGAAAGCGCATCAGCGCGACCTTCGGCAGAATCAGCTTTGCCCTTCATTTCTTTTTCCATGGCCATCATGTCTTCCTTAAGTTCGGAAGCTTTAGCCATCATTTCGTCATACTTTTTCTTCATCATGTCATACGACATTTTGGCGTCTTCGCGTTCTTTAGTGATCGCCAGAGCTACGCTCTCGCTCACCTCAAACTCAGCGCCATCGAACATAACCTTGGCGGTCATAGATGGTTCCTCATATTGTGGAATTAAGGAGGGATCGGCAGCATCTAGACGATCTAGATGAAGCTTCACCTGAGGGCCTGCGCGGCCTCTACGAACAACGGCGACATGATTACCACTAATGGATTTTTGAATTCCATCGTAGTTTTCACCGTTTTCAGTAACACCAGGTGTAGGATCAAATTCAACCCTATAACCTGCGCTCACTTCTTTAGCATCACCTCGCATAATACGATCAATCGCTTCTTGGTCTGTAATGGTCATGACTGCACGAACAAAGCCGTTGTCATAAATAATGTCAGTACCAGTGAATCCGATTTGATAATTTTTAGTATTTTGCGCGTCCAATAAAATTGGTGGATGCTCAAAAGTGATGGCCTTACCCCCGAAGGATGTCAGGCTCTCAGGGGACGCCACTTCTGCTTCCGGTCGATACTCACGCCTAATTGAACCGTCCGCATCGGTGTACGTTTGCACGCCAGTGCGAGCGATTGTAGCCCAAGCCCGAAGATAACCTTCAGGAGTGGTCTCGTACTTTTCAATTGGCGCTACATCGTAGCGAAAACATGTGTCGCCCATGACTTAACAATAAAGGATAGAAAGCACTAGAATGCAAGGAGTTATGCAATAGCGCATAAATGAAACTTTTAGCCAGTAAGATTGATGTCTTAAAGTTGTCCTACAGCGAAGCGAAGCTGATTATTGCTTCTCGTATTAAGCTAGCGCGTCTTAATGCCGGATTGTCGCAAAAAGAAGTCGCAGATAATCTTCACTGCAGTCAAAGCACAATATCAAGACTAGAAAAAGGCGAAATTCAACCCGATTTTCTTCAAATTCGCGTAATGAGCGGATTATTCAACGTGAGTATTCTTTGGCTGGGAGGCTATCCAAGCTTTGTTGTCAATTCCGCTCAATCTTTACTTTGACCTTCTGCTGATTCGCCTTCGCTCAACTGATCTTCCAAGTCTTCAATGACATAAGCTTTCGCAATAGCTTCAGCTTCAAAAATTAACATCTTGACAGGCTCGAAATCCTCATCAGGCTTCTCGTAAAAGCTCTCAACATAAACATGTGTTTCGTCAAGGCGTCCGTTCTTAAAACGCTGTTCTTCGACAAGCTTCCAATTTGAAGTGGAACGATGCTCATGCGATGACAGGATCGCCAAAGATTGCATCACACCAATTCCCATTTCCTCTTCCATGGCATTGATATGTTCCATTTTTTTCTAGCTGTTTAAATAATCCTATCAGGAAGCCACTGTTACGGAGTACCCGTCAGCAAGAACAGTCTTTTGACTCATGAAGTTATTCACAGTTTCTTCGATGTGACTCAAGTGCTCTTCAGTTAATCCTGGATGACACCCAACAAAAAATACCTTATCCAACACCTGATAGGCATTTTCAAATTCCTTAGCCTCACCAAGATGTTTGTATCCAGGATGCAAAAGAAGATTACCAGCGAAATAGTTTCGTGTCTGAATTCCATTGTCTTCTAAATATTGTTGAAGCTCATGCTTTAATTCCTTGTTGTCAAAAACGAGCGGAACTCCAAACCAACTAACTTCAGCCTTAGCACTTTCTCTTGGCACCTTAATGGAGAAATAATAATCTTCAAAAAGACTTGCGATGAATTTATAATTTGCACGACGTTTTGAATGCACTTCGTCAAACTTTTCAAGTTGAACCAATCCAACAGCACCCTGCAAATCTAATGGCTTTAAGTTGTAACCAATCGTGCTAAACACGTATTTATGATCAACAATGGAATCGTAACCATCGAGCCATTTATCAAAACGATTACCGCATGTTCCATTCCTCAGTAAATTACATTCTCCAACGCAGTAACAATCGCGCCCCCACCAAGCGAAGCTACGAGCAAGCTTGTTAAACCCTGGAAGGTTAGAACTCACCATTCCTCCTTCCATTGTTGTGATGTGATGCGCTGGATAGAAAGAACAAGATGAAGCGACAAAATAATCACTCAGCCATTTACCATTCCATTTCGTACCAAGAGAATCACAACCATCGGCAATCATCTTAATGTCATGCTTATCGCAAATAGCTTTCAGTTGGTCAATGTCACATGGATTGCCAAGTACCGGACTGTTGATAATCGCAACAGTTTTATCAGTAATAGCGGCTTCAATCGCCTCAAGGCTCCAGTTCAACGTCTTCCATTCAATGTCAACAAACTTAGGCACCATTTTGTTTTGCAGAATCGGCGCAACAGTCGTTGGAAAGCCCACGACGCTTACAATAACTTCAGCATCATCTCCCCAGTTAAAATATTTCTTCAATGCAGCAAACATCACCAAATTAGCTGAGCTACCACTATTAACCATTAGGCTTTCTTCAAAGCCAAACTTTTTAGAAAACGCCCTTTCAAACTTGGCTACATTAGGCCCCGAAGGAAGCCAACCATTGCTTTCCAGGCATTCGACTGCTGCTTTAATTTCTCGACCGTCAAAAAATGGGCCGGAGTACAGAACTTTTGGCTTTTGCATAAGTCTTCAAGACCTTCCTCCAAAGAGATCAATGGATGAAAGCCAAGCGCGAAAATCTTGCCGCAGTCTAACGCCATTTTTACTCGCGACTCTGCATTAGTCGGCTGAAACGTCCTGCAATTACTAGAAGACTTTAAATATTTCTTGCAAATTTCAACTGCCTCTGAAACGGGAATGCTGCTTCCACTGCCCACATTGTAAATTTCATTAACCTTTCCTTTCGAGCAAACCAAATCAATAGCCCTGCACGCATCGTAAATATGAATGTAGTCACGAGTGAGGCCAGCAACGATATTGACATCCTTGTCTTCCCTTAAGCTATCGATCAAATATCGAAGAACATTGCGACTGCCAATACTTTTATCCGGTCCTCCATAAACATTACCAAGACGCAAGATTCGCCAATTCATATTATGTCGCGAGCAGTAATCAATAACAATTTGCTCAGCACAGCGTTTCGTAATAGGATACAAACCCGTTGGATTACAGCAGTCTTCTTCCTTCATTGGAAGATTAGTGTCACCATAAACAAACCAAGAACTAACAAAATTAAAAGTTTTCACTCCATTCTCATGACAAGCCTCCAGTCTTTTAAGGAGAGCCGTCAAATTAGTATCAGAGTGAATCCATGGATTAGTGTAAAAATTACTTGTAGTACTGATCAAATACAAAACTTCTCTAGTGAGAGGCTCCAGCTCGTCTCTAGGAATCGCTATTGAATCGTATAGTTCAGTGAAATAAGTTCCAATGATACCAGTGGCACCATAAACACTAAAAGTCAATTGTTCTTTTTACGAGCTTCAACCATCTTAATGATTCGATTCGCCCAGGAACGACCCGCGTCTCCGCCCCATAACTGCCAAGCAATATAACCAGCATCATCCTCGCCGCCGCTCTTGTTCTTCTCGTGGCGAGAGAAAAATGCAGCCATACGTTTAATCGTTGCATAGCTCACTTTACCGCCGCCTGCCAGATCAGAAGCTCTTGCCACTCCACTACCAATGCCTTGTTTACCAGCTTCCTGCGTAGACAAGCCCCCTTTCTTGTACTTCTTGCGAAGCTCTAAACCACGACGGGCTGCAGCTCTTACGGACGATGGAGGGGCGAACGATTCAACGTCGCCCCTGTCTACTTTTTTTCTTCTTTTAGCTTCTTAAGATACCCACGGCAACGAGCTTCTCCCGGCCCCATCTTTTCGTCGATGTAGCTAGCCCAATATTCATCACTCTTGCCTTCTTTCTTGATACCAGCTTCAGATAAGGCAATCGCCATTGCTTGACGAGGATCTTTTACCAATTCACCTCCACTGCTTTTCAAGGTGCCAGCCTTAAATTCTCGCATCACAGTGCGAATTTTTTCGCGACGCTGATTTGTGGTCATAACGTAAATCAACCAGTGAAACCAATCCTAGCATCTTTGACTTTTCCTTCGCCAAAGAAATGATTTCTGTAAATTAATAAAGTAGTGATCATTCTCTCTGCTACAAAGGCAATTGACCGTCTTTGATAACCTTGAAGCGATTCGCATAAATTCATGTTCTCTTCATAAAAAGGCATCATCGTTTCAAACACTAATTCACAATATCTATCAAACAACCATTTAGGACCACGAGCCATATTACAACCATGAAAAACTCCTTGATTCCATGCGTATTCAAGCATATCAACCGTAAGAGGAATTCTTTTTCTGTTGGCTAAATCAATGGAAAATTGATAAGCAGGGAACGTACCGTGACTGCTTTCATATTGATGCCTCATGTTTCCAAACAATGCAGGTTCAGGCACATACAAAACACCGTCCTCTGATTTAGCAACATCTTCTTCAATCCATGGCCTTCTATATTGACAAATGCCAAGAAAATCATCATCAGCATTTTTCCACATCCAATACAAAACAGTGAGATCACCAAAAATAGAATTCAATGGAGAAATATTTTCTCCAGCGTCATCCATTAACCATTGATCGTCTCTGTATTGTTGTTTTGTCCCTTCATCAAAAGCAGAAGCCCCCGCAAGTACATTAATCAACTTGCCTTGTGTTACTTGATAACGAGGCGGCTTTTGGTGAAGGGAACAACAGTAAAGCGATGGGGAATTATTATGCATAAATTTGACGATTAGCCCAGAGTTCATTATAATTATTTACTCCCTTAGCTCCAAGGCCAGTCAAGTCTCCACCACCTGCAGGCTTACTCCATGCCATGATCGTTCCATCAGGAAGAACAAAGGCTCGATTCTTCTGCTGATAAGTTGGTGTTAATTCCAGGTAGTCTCCAAACACATGATTAGCATTGCCGCCATGAAATGCTAAAGCTTGACCAAGTAATGTCGGGCCAGTGGGACACAATGGTGTAATGCCATAGTATTTCTCTTGGCAATTATCAACAATCATGTTGATTGCAGTTTGAAGATGGGGGCTATTTGGTTTGGAGTAAATAACAGTAGTAGCACATGCCCAACTTGTAAAGCTAAATCGTTGAATGTCTCTAAATGCAAGCCATTCAACACGATCACCAATATCGACCGGATTCACGGCTCTAACGCCAATGTCAAAATACCACCCGCCAAGTTTATTAAGAAGACAGAAACGTCCAAGATCAGCCTTATAAGAATATGGCCTCAAAGTATCGTAGGCGTCTAAAACAGCGGCGGGATAGTTTTCTTCAATAAAAGCACGAAGTGTTTCTTTGTTATAAATAACATGATCAGCATCAGGGTAGATTTGATCAATCGTGCCAGTAGCGTATTTTAAGAATGGAGACAGTTCCTGATTTTCGTGGTCAGAAAGATAGATTTGTGAAATTTGCATTGTTTTTTCCTCAACCGATTTTTACAGGCATGAATCCCTTATATTCCTTCTGCGGCTTAACTGGCTCAGGAGCCAGCAGTTTATTAGCAATGGAAAGGAATTGATTTTGAATGTAAGGCCAAGTAAACGGCTCGTTTCTTAATCGAGTGTGACACCACTCACCATGACTTTTCAGCACTTCACGATGATGATAGTAATAATCAAGAATTGCAGCGGCGGATTCAGGGTCAGGCAACAGCCTTTCTAATCCATAGTTTCGATCGGTTTCAGCAGCATTGCATGCAATACGAGGAAGCTCATCAAAGATCTCAGCCAGGCTTGTATGATCAGGGACAACTTGCGTAACACCAACAGATCCATGTTCAGTATTGACAAGACCCCACCCCTCGCCAATGCAAGTGTTGATGCCAATATCAGCAGCATTGTAAACCATATTCAATTGTTCAATGGGCAAGCAATTGTCTACGGAAAAATGAGGGCTAGTCAGGATTAATTTGCTAGTTGCATCGTAACCTTCATCACGAGCAATTCGCTTAAACAATGGAATCAAATCCCATCCCAAATCTTTGCTTCCCATGTTTAACCACAGGCGAGCATCAGGCTTATCTTTCGCAAACTTGATAAAACTTTTAAGAGTTAAGTCAATGCGCTTACGGGGTTGATTTCGATTGCCATTGAAGACAATAAATACATCTTCTGGCACACCAAGTTTTTCGCGACATTTCTTCTTGTCCATCGGGAAGAATTTATCAAAGTCAGTACCATGACCAACAACATCAACATGCTTCTCGTAACCCATGAGACGAATTTCTTTCTTGCCGAATTCTGTGTAAGTGGCAATCCCATCCCATTCTTCCATTGGGGTTTTGAGATCAGGGAATAAACCGTATGAATCAATCGGCGTATAAACAAACCACTTAAAACCAATCTCTTCCTTGATTTCTCTGGCAGGTTTCCATAATTGCAATGCCACCCAAATATCATTCGTCACCCAAACAAGATCTGGCTTGACTTGCTTGATGATTGCAGTGATGCGATGCGAACCAAATGGATCGTTACCATGAGCATGCGCTGGATACATCTTGCAATGTTGTTGCATTTCAGATGGATCACCATGCCAGTTCACAGCAAGCGCATGCACTTCATGTTCTTTCGCTAGTGCTGGAATAAGGTATTCTGCGACACGCCCAAATCCAGTTTGAACGCCACAGTCGCCACAATAAAGAATTTTCGCCACAAAACTTGATCAATCTTGAACAATCTTAATGGCAAAAATCAAATCGGAACAGATGGCGCCTGTTGCCGCAAATATTCGATACTGCAACGGCACCTTGCTCTGCATTCACAACGCTCACCAGGCAATGGTAAAGAACCAATTGAAACAATCCCTGCTCTTGCATAACGAATGCAATCATCACAATGTTGTGCCATTGGGTCTAGCACACGACGCATTAAAGAATAACCCTGTTCCCGCTGCCTAAGTTCAGCGCCCTGCCAATATGAACCTCTAGTGCTTTCGGCATACAAACCAATACGAGCCAATGCCATTGGCATTGAAACTTTTTGTTCCAAAAGATCAAGCGCAAACCCTTGCAGGTAGGAATATTCCTGCCTTAGTCGCTGACCGATTTTGCCGTAATCACTTGCGGTCATATTATCCCTTCCGCCTTTACCAATGATCGCGTTTTGAACATGAGCAGATTTGATTGCTTCTCTTACACTTTGCTGCCATTGATCGAACGTGATGTTGCCATCAGCCATCATGCGTGTATAACGACGTAATTTCGTTGCAAGCTTTTCGATGCGCTTATCCACGATCGCATGAACCGCCTTCCGGCTAAGGAACCGTCCTCGTTCGTCCCGATAGCGACCAGTAGAACGATCAAAAGACCACTCTGCATCAAGCCTGTCGGCAGTGACTGCCGCCGAAAACGAGGAAAGATCATTCAGCATCATCAGCCTCAAGCATTTCCTTGAAGCGTTCTGGAGCTTCATCCTTCCATTGATTCAAGGCGTCCTCGATGTCAGCGTCTGAAATTAAAGAAGCTTCGTCAATGTCCGCAAGAATAATGCCTTCAGCCTTTACTGGATCAATGGCATCTTGAACTTTACTGCTAACCATTTTTGCTTTGCCTTTGCGTTCAGCGTCAGGATCTTTGCGCCTTTTACGGGCCACAATTGTTTGCCTTTGTTCTTTGCTCATGGCCTTCGCTTTTTGTTCAGGAAGACACTTGGGCTTTCCTTCTTTCTCTCCACGGGCTCCGCAAGGGCCAAGGATTTCTCCATTAGCTCCAATCCTCACCCATTTTTCTTTGAACCATTTGTCCAGATCATCGGCATGAATCTCTCCTTCATCATTTTTAAATGCACCAGATAAAGAGCCATGCTTTTTCTTGTATGCGCTCTTGTATTGCTGCACCACATAACCACTCGCATAAGCAGAAGGCCAAACTTTGAACTTGCTTTTAGCAGCACTAACAGCACGACGATGAAGCTCTTTATCAGTAAAGACAACATCACCGCGTTTTGCTTCAAGGTCACGTTCAAGGAACAAACCAGCTTCCGCATCAGCAACTTCCCTGGTTCCATCCATTGGAAGAGTGCCGTTTTCTTCATTTAATGGATCTCGACCGCCAGGAGGCACAGCAAAGTTTTTTTGATCTCCTTGCATGGGCAATTCACGAGGAACCGATGGATCGAGAGTGAGTTCCATTGACCACTCAGAACCGCCGTAACGGGCGTCTGCCACTTCCTTAGGACTCAATACACCTAACTGAATGTAACGACCGTCTACAGCCGCCACACGAGCCCTTACATCAGCTTTTTCGCGTTCATTCAATTCAAATAGATCATTGAAATGCACTCGCCATGAATCTGGCACTCGCCCTTTCGTTGGACCATCATTACTAAGCATGATGTATTCGATTAGTTTCTTCAATGGACGGCGAAATGAAGCTTGTTGGTAATCAGCTAAAGTTTTCGCGAAATCACGCTCTTCACTTCGACCAGTAGAACCAAGTCCTCCAGGACTTTCGCCGAATAACACCGTATGAGGAATTTTTGACGCTCCAATAATATCAATACGAAGCTTCTCCAATACATCACTAATACCATTGAAATTACGACCAAGAAATTCAAGCTCTTCCTTGTCAGCATCAATCGCATAGCCACGATAAACACTCTTGCTCATATCATTCAAGATCAAGCGATTCCTGACATCCCCTTCCTTGCCTGCAGCAAGCATTTGTGACAAGCCCTTGATTTTATGAACAAAAATATCAAATTCACTCATTAAAGTTGCAGTGGAATGCAAGCCAGTCCAGTAATGCTTGAAACTGTCATAAACAGTTTGAAGACTACTCATTCCCCATCCATAGTTACGCTGCCTAATGCGATACGGAAGCCAGTCACCATCAAACCGTAAAATTCTGTCTTTATGAATACGAACAAGTTGAGGCTTGTTAATTAAATCACCAGAGATAATTTGATAATAAGTCGCCTTGGAATAGTCGTATAAATTTTCCTCATTAATAACAGGAGCAATTTGCCACCTATCTAATACTTCCATTCCTTCAATGGATCGAATATTTGCCTTATCAACTGGTTGATCTGCTCTACGCCCATCATTGATGTACAGTAAAATAACAGCGCCCCCATACAGCCTTGAATTTTTAGAGGCAAGCATTAAGTTTTCAAGAATATAAAGATCTTCAATTACTTGCTCAATACCAGCAACTTCCTCTGCAGCCGCACCCTCACCCCCAAACAACACCTTAAATCCACGCCTTGTGGCTTGTTCTGCATAAATATCAATAATACGACGAGGCAGCCATTCACCATAAAGACCTTCAAGCTCTTCTTGCGTTAAAAAGACAATAGGCTTCGTATTAGTGGATAAAGTTTTGTCTCTTCCGCTAACTCCCATGCCTGTGAAGACATTGGTAAGCCCATCATTACGCACACCATTGTCAACGACATGACCCAATTTAATTGATTCTTCGGCCATTTCAGCTAATTCTAAACTTGCTTTTATTCTATCAATGGCTATGATGCGAGTGTTGTTCTTTTAATTATGCCCATTGATTTCGTCTTTTCCGAAGAAGAAAGGCTGCAAGCAACAGAAGAAGCCATGAGAAGGCAATCAGTAAACGAAGCAAAAGGCTTGCGAGGTCGTAACCGAGGAGCGTTCAAGGGCAACAAGGCATTGGAAATTCACATCCTTGGCGCTGCCGGTGAAATGGCCGTAGCTTCTTACCTCGGCATGAAGAAATTTCTGTACCAAGAAACAGAAGCAAAACGAGGCAGTTGTGACTTGCCAGGTAAAATCGATGTTAAAACTAGAAGCAAGCATAAGTACGATTTAATCGTACAAAAAAATGAAGACCCCGAAAAGCGATTTATTCTCGTTACCATTGAAAACAAACGCACTCTTATCCATGGCTGGTGCTATGGAAAAGATGCAATGGAAGAAAAATACTGGGCAGACCCTGCACGAGGTAGGCCAGCTTACTTTGTTCCCAAAGAAATCCTGCGCCCTTTAGAAACTTTAGATCATGGCTCTTAGATGTTCGCAATTCGCAAAACATGCCCTAGGCGTAGAATTATGGCCAAAACAGGAGAAAGTCCTTAATAATCTTTTTGAAAAGAAAATAAATCATGCCATCTGGGCCATGGGGAGACGCTCCGGCAAAACTTTCATGGCCGCAGTTGCTGCAACTTACATGTGCTTTGTACAAGCAGATTTCTTTCAACGTAAAGTTAGAAAAGGAGAAAAGTGGTACATCATCACTGTCGCTAATGACTTAGGACAAGCAAAAATTGCTCTTGAAAACATCAGACAGTTAGTCGTTAATAGCCCGTTTGAACAAGAAGTTATTAGAGAAACTGCATTTGAAATTGAAATCAGTAACGGCTGCGTGTTCCAAGCAATTCCAGCATCGGCTCGTGCTTCTCGTGGTAAGGCAGTTGTTGCCATTATTCAAGATGAGCTTGCCTTCTCAATTGAAGGCGATGCAAATAGAGGTGCAGAAGCAATGTACAACGCTCTTTCTCCTTCCATTGCTCAGTTTGGTCACCATGGAAAAATAATTGAACTTTCATCTCCTTGGCTAACAGACGGTCTGTTCTATCAACATTTCAAACAAGCAGAAAGTGAAGAGTTTCCTGGAATGCAAGCATTGCAAATTCCAACATGGGACATCAATGTAAACTTACCCTGGGGATGTGATTTCCTAGAAAACGCCCGCAAAAAAGACGAAGAAAGCTTTTGGGTGGAATTTGGAGCGCAATTTGCTAAAAGTCAATCAGCTCTTCTTGCGCCAGAAATTGTAGAGGCATCAGTCAATAAAGATAGAAACGTAATGTTGCCAATGAAAGAATACATGGGCACTTACATCCTTGCACTTGACCCTGCTCGTGGTGGTGTTGGTCGAGATGATTACACCGCTTGCATTGTGCATTACGAAGGCGAACGTCTAATCGTAGATAAGTTTCATGCGTTTGAACCTGATTTTGAAATTGCCGGTAAAAAAGAAGTGAATATTGCAAAAGTGGAGGATTGGATTAAAGAGCATCATCGTGTTTATGAATTTCAATCCATCGTTCTTGACCAGTTCAATAGTTCAGCGACAATTCAAAGCTTGTCGAAAGACTTTCCTGTTTGTGAACTTGCATGGTCTGTTAGTACCAAGATGAAGGCATTCAGCAAGATGAAAGAGCTTTTCAATGGAGGGTTAATTGAAATGTACAATCACAAAAAAGCAGTGTTTCAACTTAAAAACCTTAGTGTCATTTATAGACAAAGTGGACAATGGTCAGTGACAGGTGGTAAAGAAACTGGAATTGACGACTACGCATTTGCTTTAGCTGGTGCTATTCTTGAAGCATCAAAAGATAATGATGTCGATTGGTTAAATAGCCTTATTCGCTAATCGCGATTAGCATATCAAAAGTTTATGTTTATTTCAAAACAATGCTTACAGTAGAACTTAGCCCCGAAGAAGTGATTTTTTTAGTCGCTTTATTAACTGCAGATCGCCAAACTGCCTTGCAATTACTAGCAGCAGAGCATGCCTATAAACCTAGATTACTCCCAAAATTAAGAGAAGCTAAAAAGATTGCAAAAGCAATGAAAAATCTTCAAGGGGGTTAAACTAAATAAAACTACTTCAGCAGCCATGGGATTCAACGATAATGCCGACAAGGCTTTTGATGATGCCATTGAAGCAGCTTATGTCATGCAAGAAGCAGAAGAGCTTTACGGCAGAGATAGTAAAGAACTTGTTGAAGCATTTCAAGATTATCAAAAAGCAGTCAATAATTACTACAGGCTTAGTGGTACGAGAAAAAATAATTTCTGGACTTCCTTTTGTGAATACAATCCATCCTGCGCTGAATGCCTCGTTTACGACACCTGATCAGTGCCAATGGTCAAAATTCTTTACGTCATGAACGGACGACGATACGAAGAAAAAGTGCCATGGAAAGAGGCAAGATTTAAAAATCAACAGCTTTTTCTCGCTGGAGCAGCCGTGTATTGGACTGAGTTCTGCTAAGATTTACGAGCTTCCTGCAGGAGCCCATTGGCCAATGGTAAAACGATTCAAAGGGGGAAGACTTTGAATTGAAATGATTGCAAGTGAAGTTGAAGGCACTTGTAATTAAGCAGTGGAGCACAGGCCGCACCTGTTGAGTCTCTAAGGCGAGACAACTCCATTGATTGCCTCTGTGATGGAACTTGGTAGACATTGCAGACTTAAAATCTGTTGACCGTTACGGTCGTGTGGGTTCAAATCCCACCGGAGGCATTTGCTAGAATTTGATCACGTTGGTCCCTGAGCGATCAGGGATGCATGATTACCAGGCATGCAACGGGGCCTGGCTCATGGAGTCCATCATGAACTTTCTTGCCATCATCAAGGCGAAGCTTGAAAAAGCCGCTCGCCTGCATCAAGCGCAACTTGCACACCTCTCTTATCGTGGAGTGTCTTACACTAAAGTTGCCTAAAAAAAAAGACGGGGCACCACCCCCGCCTCATTCGTCCTCGTCGCAAGGGCTTAAGCCCTTGCTTTTTTATGGTAAGTGAAAATACTCAAGCCGACAAGCAATTGTTAGGAAATAATAAAAAAGGCCCTTGCGGGCCTCGTATTCCGTAACCGTCTCCACAAAGCGTGGAATAGCTATTCTAAGCTTTTCCGTACGATGGAAGGGACGTATTAGGCGCTTCAAAGAACGCTGGTTGACGACTTCTGGAGGTTTCAGAAAGCTCCTCAGCCTTGCCACGCTTAAACAAATTGTCAGACTGCCTCAACCAAAAATCCTTATCTAACCATTTGTTCGTGCTAGTGCCAAGTTCATCGAAAATCCATAATGCAGTAGCACGACGAAGCTTGTCTAAAGAGTTTCCTGCATTTTCATTAAGCTCCCTCGCGACCAGCGAATGGACTCCGACGTGAGTAATTTCATCACGACTAATGTCCGCGCTGACCGTACGAATACCCACGTCGCCATTAAATCTAAAAAACGGAAGGATTACAAAAAACAATGAACGCTCCAATACTGAAGCTTTCAAGATTGGATGAGCTGGATGATCCAGCCAAGCTTTAAGGATGTTCTGCACTTCCTTCTCTGCTTTGTCGTTCACGCCATGGGCATCAGCGATGTAGTTCAGAGCCTGATCATGACGCTCTTCATCTTCTTGATTATGACGAAGAGCTTCAACAACACCAGGAGTAGAAGGAAGGTCACGCTCTAAACCTTGCTCAAGAAAATCCTTCACAGGAAGTTCAAGATGACGCAATGCTAAAGCACGAAACAATGTAGCTTCGCTCCCATCGACCAATTTACCTTGATCAACAGGAACTGCCTGCCAAGATCGCTTCTTGGCAATCATTGAAAGATAGGGGCTGTTTGTCATGAGGATCAATGGAAAGAAAATGAAGAGTCTCCTTTATTCCGCGCAACTAGCGCAGAAACCTGTCTCTAAATTACAAGACGATACTTCCCCGTCAGTCTCAGATGAAGATTCCTCTCCATCGAGACCAAACATGGCTTTGAAATTGTCATCCAATGCCGCGTAGGCATCATCCTTTCGCTGCGTGTCTGGTAAAACTTGCAGCGAATAATAGAGACTCGTTTGACTTGATTCTAACCAATCCTTCAAGAACTCACGATCATAAGTGACAATATCAGACCAAGAATTAAAGGAATAACCATGCAAAAGACCAGTGCGTTCAAGTAAACGCAAAATACCACTTGTCACCCGCAAATAATCATCCCAACCAACATCAGCAGCGGTTTCTACGTTGCCATAATCAAAACTTTCCACACCAAATGTACCACTATCGCGGTCCACAAGACGAGCAATGGGAGGAGCAATTTCAGGAGCTGTTGTAAAGCCATTTTTGTCTAAATAACGATAAGAACAAGATGCTGTAGGAGCAATGGCAAAAGCACGTTCCATTTCATTGTCACGAGCAATTTTAGCTGCACCATCAATAGCTTCAGTAAGCTTTTTAACAATTAATGCAGCCTTACTAGCGTCTTGCTCAAAGCTCTCTTTCTTAAAGCAACAAGCCTCTAATGCATCACCAAATTCTTTATAAGAAACATCATTGGCTGCAAGGAAATTCGCTAAGCCTAAAAGCCCTAATCCAATCTGTTTGTCCACAGAAGAAGGAAGATATTCGCCAGTACCACCCACTCCAGTACGAGAATGCAATGCACAAAGTTCTTCCATTGCTTCTGCAAAAGCTTCAGGCAATTCTGAGATATCGCAGGCACCAAGATTGACATGCTCAAGAAGACAAGTACCGCGATGGGGAAGATAAACTTCAAGGCAAACATTACCGTAAATGCGTTCTCCTTTTCCGTTATAGCGAATTTTGTTTAACCAAATATCACCACGAGCAATGCCCTTCAAAAGCTCATCAATCAGTTCTTGAGAACTATTTTCAATAAACCTATCGTCAACGTCCAAGCAACGCTTCACCCATGGCAATTCTTGTCTCGTCGCTTTAAGAAATTCAATGGCATCGGGATGGTCATAATCAAGATGCAAAACTACTGCACCGTTTTTATAAATACCACCACGACGTAAAGTTTCATTTAATACAGAATAAATACGCCCAAAACTCACAGGCCCACTCGCTACAAGCCCTTTACCATTTTCATCTCCCCTAGCCCGTAATTTAGACAAATGCACTGCAACACCAGCACCCTTCCTTAAACCATGTGAAACAAAACGCCATGAAGCTTCAATACCATCCTCTCCTTCCATTGAATCTTCAACTACAAATACAGTGCAACTAACTGGCAAGCGCCCTTCAGGATCATTCATCCAGTTCTCCACGCGACCAGTGCGAGCAATGCGTTCGCACCTTGCATTTTCTTTGAATGTCATAAGACAAAAAAGCCCCGTCTCACGGGGCGCGATCAACAGTACAAGACTAGCGTAAAGGGACGATGGAAAAAGAATGAAATGGTTAAATTGACATTAATCACAGAGCCCTTCTGGATCTTCAATTGATAATTTGTCCATAGCAAACAATTTCGCTTCATTTAAGCCCTTAAACCAATATGGTTTGCCTTCATGAGCAATGAACCATCTCATGCCAGGACGACTATGAGCAGGCCAAATCTTAATGTCTCCAATCATGAAAGGACATGGCAAATCTTCAAACACAGTCTCTCCATGGTTTCATTAATTGTAAAGAGCAATGGAAAGGGAAACATGTAGGGAATGTTACCAATTAGGATATTCAGACAAATCTTCAGTTTTTATTTGGAAATCAATAAGATCAATATTAAAGCCATCACGTTGTCTTAATGACGTTTTATTAAAATGCTTTTTATCTGGCATTAATTGAGACTCCAAATAATTTACGGTTTTATTTGCATAACGTTCTGAAGCAACTCTGCATTTCCATGTACTTATTTGCGTGATAATAAATTCTGCACTGTCGTTATATCCCATAGCTTCTTCAGGCTCCTTTTTAGTTTCTAGTTGTTTCCATATAACGCGCTTAGCATAGCGTCTCTTCATGCTATTAACCATTTCCTGATCCTTAGCAGGAAGCATTTTTAAAGAATCAATGGAAGAGGGAAAGTCTGGCTTGAGGCTAACGCTCTTCCAGACAATAAGCTTGCATTCTTTAATCTTCAACATTTCCTCGATAGTCCTCCTAGCAGAAGACGATGGAAGAAGGAAGTATTTAGAAGGCTCCTCTTCCCAGGAACAGAGCATGAGCCAAACGGGCTTGCGCTTCCTTGAATGAGACCTCCTGGTCAGGCGAGCACCATAACGATCCTTGACACCCTCTGGTATGAAAACTTGCGGAAGGAACTGGATAGACAAGCCTTAATTGCGGAGATAACCACAATACCACACTTCCCGCAAATAAGGCATTTTCGCAATTAAGAGCGTTTCCGCACCGCAAATATATGAATGTGCTAGACTTAACCAGTAAGGACTGTGCAAACAAACCTTACGACCTCACGAGAAGCAAAGCGAAAGCTTACGATTGTTACGAATCATTAAGCATCCTCTCGCCGAAGCGTTTTTACGAAAACTAAGCCCCCCAAGGGCGGTGTACTTAAAACGCTTCTTTAATTAACCATCAAATAACAATCCCCTCTTGCTTCTCTAAACTCCTCTCTAAACTACTGAATATAATTTCAGTTGATTAAGTTTCTTCGGGATAGTGTGGCCTGTGCAAGGCGGGAACTAAAAAAAAACAATAAAACAATAAAAAAAAGATAAACTAAAGGGCCTATTGACAAATCCTCGCCTTGGGGGCTCGGTCTGCTCGTACGGCCCTCCTTCTTACTATGGAAAGAAACATTATCTCCTATTTCCATTGACAAACCAAAAACCCTTCGCCCTAATTCAACCCTCAATGCCAGATAAATTAAAGTCAATAATTCAAGACACTTGGCCTCAACTCTCTCGACCTCATGCTACAGTTGTTAAAGCTGAAAAATTCGATGCAAAATTTCGTCGCTTCTATTTTGGGTAGCCCCGCCGCAGAAAATTAAAACCTGCGTGTTACTGCTCTCCATCGTAGAGGCAATCTAAAAACTAGTCTGTATCGGTTGATACCGTTTCGTAGATTGTTTTTCCACAGCCTGTGGAAAACGGTCTAAATTTTGGCGTGTCTGTAGGAGATTGCCTCTCAACTAATCAAGGGATCCGTCAATGACTGCCAGGAGACCCTACAGAGTGCTTGCAACCTGCCGAGTGATCACACCATAAGAAAGGGCCCTTAAGGGCCCTTGTAGAAGATTCTGGCAGGGCTGGCGATCAACCAAGACAGAATGCATCGCGTTGTGCTGGCGTCCACTTAACACCGTGCGGGAGCTTAAAACGTAGGCCGACAATCCGAAAGCCTTGACGATCACCAGGGCGAAAGTCTGACTTGTCGCCGTCAATCACCCAGAACTTACGATTTTGATAGTAAACAAAATTCGGCAAGGGTTGGCCGCGCTTGACGTTAAAAGCAGCGGCGATGTTTATGCCAGCATTAACAGCAGAAGCTGCGATTTTATGGTTCTGCTTATTGTCATGGCCATCGAAACTAAAAGTTAAGTGATAACCTAAGCGCTTACATTCTGCCCAGTTATGCTTCACTTTCGTGTAGTCATAGAAGATAACGTTCTCGCCCGTATTGTCTCGCATGAAGTTAAAGATCTCAAAAATGTTGCGCTTTCCAATAGGAACCAAAGCGCCAAACTTAATGTGGCAGAATGTAGAGAATTCTGGCGTGATAGTAAGGTCTAAATTCTCCCACATAATGTCGGAGGTTCCATTAAGTCTCACGGCCAGGATCCCATCATCTTGCTTGTTGCAAGCGTAGAGAATTGCCAGAATCAACAACAGCCCGAACCGCTGATTGTCTGCTGAGAATGCTAAAGTCCGACGAATTCTTGCCGCTTGCTTGGTGTTCATATAAGCCGGATTGCCTGCAAAGTGCAGACAAATAGCCTTGCAATTCTTTGCACCTGGGCAAACATTAACGCCGGATGATTCTGCAGGAGACAAGTGGAGAATTCTTGTCTCAATTTCGCTCTTCTCAGTCTTAGGATTAACCCCTAAAAGCGACTTAAAATCCAGCTTATATATCGTGCAGAACTGCTTCAGATCGGCAGGAAGTTTGGCGCGAGAGTTGATGACGGCAGACATGGAAGAAAGGAGAGAAAGGACTGCGTCGCATCGCTGCGCCGCTTGATCGAAAGCATAGGCCACAAAATCCCGCAACGATCGACCGGAGTGGACGATTTTATTTGTGGCCACTGATGTGGCACGTTGCCTTGACGCGCAGTCTGAAGGATGGTAAGCGCTGCCATTACGGGTCCAGATCGTGCCAAACCAGAGAGGAAACGCGGACGTGCGCGACTACAGCATCACGGCGATTCTGTCAAATAATCCGCTTTCTGTATCACTGCAAACTTTAAGCGCTGAGAACACTTGCGAACACTGGCGACCTTCGGAAACGCTTTCTAGGTGGGATGCCACGCGGGAGAGGGTTTGGCGGCTTACAGAGGCTTCTGGGGGCCCCTCACGGCCTATCACCCGTGTTTATCAATCCATCGGCTCACCTTATGAGTCAAACTGTATCAACGGATACAGACAGGGATCCCATAGTGTGATCAACCAACGTGATAGTTCAAACGTACTAGGTCACCAAGCTAGTCTAGAGCTTCACGATCACGATCACGATCACGATCGCCAATCGATCACGATCAGAATTCTCATCAGGGCACAATACGATTGCGTATCAAGATCGGGCATCAATCAGGATTCGTATCAGCATCAATCTCCAATACGATTCCGTATCACGATCACAATCCGATACGATTCCGTATCACGATCAAGGCTTGATCACGATCATGATCAGCATCACAATCCGATCACGATTCGTATCAGGATCGAAAAACGATCACGATTCGTATCAGGATCAAAGGTTAAGAACAGGTTAAGAAGAGGTTAAGGGCAGGTTAAGAACAGGTTAAGAAGAGGTTAAGAAGAGGTTAAGGGCAGGTTAAGAAAAGGTTAAGAGAAGGTTAAGAGAAGGTTAAGAGAAGGTTAAGAGAAGGTTAAGAGAATTCCCCTTAGATACGACCCTAGCCGGACCTAATACGACCCTAGCCGGACCTTATACAACCTTAGCCGGTTCTAATACGATACCAGCCAGTTCCAGATTGAGCGGCCTCAATGGCCGCTTCTTCCGTTTCATATGGTCCTCCAATTCTTTCTCCATTGTCTTCATCATCATGCCAATACCAGCCTTCTATAAGCTCAGTGCCTTTACAGTCTTCTGCATTAAAGAATTCCACTAATAGCATCAATCGTCTCCGATAATACGAAAATCAGGATCATTTTCCTTTTTAATCCATCGACATTGATTTAGCTCAGGCCATACGACAAAAAGCTTGTCGTGATGATTCTGTTCAACAATAGCCATGGTGAGACTGTTGCCAATTCGGCTCTTGCCTTTCTTGCTAGTGGCAATGACGTTTACGATGTCTTGCATGGGAGGAGCAATGGAAGGGAATGGTAGTGAAGGCATGATGAAAGGAAAGGCCGCCTTGAGGGCGGCCTAGTGCGCGTCAGGAAGCTTCAGAGGCCCAACGAATCAGCCTGGCAACAATCGTGTCGCTGGTCTCGTTGAAGAGCTTGCTAATGGCCATTGCAGAGGCTGCAAGATCGAACTCGCCATTGGCATCAGTCTTCACTCGCCCCATGCAGAGTTGACCATGATCGTTCTTCGTGACCAAGGCAACACCAGGCATGATGAAACCAGTGCCAGGCTTGCCATCACGAATGAAACGAGCAGTGAGGCTAAGGAGTTGATCTTCAGTGTGGCGAACAGTGAGGCCACCAGCGTTGATCGGGAAAGTGCGGGTCATGGTTTTGATGCAAAGGGACAGAGGCGTCGCCGCCTGGAAGAAATATATATCAGAAGGGGCCAGAGCACAAGCCCTGGCCCAAATTTGACAAGCCCCCTAAGAAAATCACTTGGCGTAGGCATGCCATTCACGCTTGCCCTTGCTGCTTTCCTTGCTGTTGGCTTCCCATTTCTCAGGAAGCTCTTCAGACACAATGCGAGTACCAGCAGGCACCTTAATCGAGCCCATGAGCGTGGAGATGGTCCATTGATCCATCACAGGACCGTTGATGTACCAGGATTGAGCAACGCTACATAGGCCGACCATTTCCAGTTCACGAGGGTTCTCAGCGCCCATGCGCTCTTGAATTTCGAAGGGCTTGTGCCATTCAGGCAGCGTAATGGTCAAGCGAATGCCAGTGAGACCTTCGAAGACAGTGAAATGATCACCAGAGGCGATCTGTTCGACGGTGTGGTTGATGATGGTCATGGAAGGAAAGCGAAGGAACAGAGGCATCGCTGCCTCATGCCCAGAATTGTACAGCAAAAAGCGCGATCTGGCTAGGCAGAAAAAAGGCCCCGAAGGGCCTTGATGGTTCAGATGACTCCGTTGCGCTTGCAGTAGTCGCGGATCCAGGAGAGGGTCTTCGTGCATCTCTTGTCCTCGCCATCCTTGTTAACGAAGCGGAGGGCGTAGACGACTTGACCGTTGAGGTTGCGGTATCCCTGGCGGCTGACGACGATCTGCTTGCGCTGGCAGAACTCGTTCTGTGCAATGGCGTCAGCGAGTTCGTCGATCTCGCGGCGGGGTTTGTCTGCTGCGGTCTTGGTGTTCTTCTCTAGGCCCAGGTCGGAGACCATGGCGCGAACTGAGCTGAGGCTGAGCCACTCGCCGTCAACCAAGTAGTGGGGGCCACCGAAGCCAGCGACGCGGTCTTGCTTGCGACCGGGCTTGGACACCTCATGACCTGCAGCGACGAGGGCTTTGAGTGCGTCGTTGATGGGAATGAACTTAGCCATGATTTTGATGCAAGTGGATTGAGCGTCGCCGCCCATGCACAGAATTGTACAGCATCAGGCAGGATCTGACTACCCTGTGTGCTTGGCAATCCATTTTATGTCCCATGAGCCTGGTTTTGCTCTTTCATACCAGTGGCCCACTGGCACTATTTCACCTTCTTCGATGTCGGCGTCATTAGCAGCACACCAGCCACCAACACACTCATCGCCTTTATATATAGCAATAATATCTTCTTTGTCTTCCATTGCTTGTCTGATATGAAATATGAAGTCTTTTAAACACCAAGCTTGATATTCTCCTTTCGTTGCATTGAAATAAGGGCCGTTATCAGTGAAGGTACGAATTGTTGCGGGAGGGATTACTTTAGGGCAAGAAAGAGAAATCATTTGAGATTAGGATTGCGTTCTTGGGGAGTGAGCGATGGATGAGAATCGAGATGGGAATCGGGATAGGAATCTAAAAGGGAATATTTCCCTTCCATTGTTTCTTCATCTTCAACTATTGAAACAGTGTATGGCGTGCCTGCCATTGCGTAGAGCTTGGTGAGTTCCCAGTGCTCTTCTTCTGAGGAGCAATAGTCTTCCCAGCCATCTTCTGAGGCGAAAAGGTAGTGCATGAAAACAAGGAGCGATGGAAAAGGGCGAGATCGGAATTGGCCTCATGCAGCCAGGTGCCGCATGTATATCCGAGAGTATACAGAAAGGCCACAATTGGTGCTGTGGCGTAGGCTACAGAGCGGATAAAGTTAATCATCGTGCTTTCAGGGAGATCAGGAATTGCTCTGCTTCCCATTCCTGGTTGAAAGGAGGGGAGATCAGTTGAGTGCGAATGGAAAGTTCAGATTCACGTTCCCATTCGTAGGCAAACCACTTGCCGTCACGCTTTTGAACGCCATAGCCCCAGTGCTGTGCTTCGCGGTCGGCCTGGATTGCTGCGAGGTGTGAGAGGGAGTTCATGGCTTTAGGAAGTAAAGGAGCGGAATCGCTTCCGCCCCTAAAGAATACACCATCACGGGTGCCCTTCTGGGGTGTGTTGCATTTCTTCATGAAATGAAAGTTCTCTGCCCATTCCCTTGACAGAAATCACTCGATCACAGTCAAACGAACGCCATGCACCAGGCCCCTTCTTGGCGAGGTTAAAGTCCCTTACGCGAATGATCGAAGGAACTGTGCAATTGGTGCCAGTGCCTTTGATTTCTTTAGTGTCGCGAGGATTGAACGTAATGCAGCGTTTTGTGCCATCTTTCTTAGTGAATTCAACGCTGACGATATTGCTGCCGCAATTGAAAATGAAGCTTTTGATCGCTTTGATCTTTTCGTTGGATTCCTTCGATGAAAGAGTCATGATCTTGTGGTTGTGGGTTTGTGATATCGAGATAGAGGCTCATGAAATAATTGTCATAAGCCTCTAAAAGTTCTTTAAATTTTTTATCAGTCACGCTCTTGCATGGAAATGCCAACTAAAACGTCTTCAATATATTTTTGAGCTTCGCGAAGCTTATCAAAAGCTTCTGTGCGCTCATCACGAGCTTTGTAATAATCATCCCATCCACTGGGAAAATCACGACCATTGCAAGTTGTTGAAGCAAAAGCTTGGATTGCTTTGTTGATGCTTTTATGTGCTTCGAGATACTCATCATGCAAAGCTTGATAGCTTGTGCCGTTGAGGTTGATCTGAGGAATGGTTGCCATGGAAAAGAAAGTAAAGGGCGGGATCGCTCCCGATGAGAGAATAATACATGAAAAAGCTCCCATTTTGGGAGCCTGTTACATTTCTTCACAAAGCCAGAAGCCGTTTGATGCGTCTGTCGATATTGGTGAGAGCACGATAATCTGAGGCAGACTTAGCGGTGGTGAGTACCACGCCTGAGGGATGCTTCCAGATAAAGTGCTTTTTTTCGCGCACTAGCTTGAAACCATGCTTTTTGCAAAGTTTCTTAATGTCTGACGCTTTCATACTGGCTAGGCATGTGAGCGTATTGGCAGTAGCGTTGGGGGTGCGAACGCAGGCAACGCTGGTAGGCTTCTGGATTGTCGGATGGCATTGGGTTGATGAACCATGCCAGGAAGCCTGCGGTGAGGCTCGCTGATGCCAGTGCTAGAACGAGAAGCGGAGAAGGTGGTCTGAGGTCCATGGAAAGAGCATAGGGGGCTCATGCCGGACTATACAGAGCTGACCGGATCTTGGCAATACAATGCCCGTTAGTCCTCAAGAGCAAGCTCTGAAAGCTCTTCCAAAAGCTCAAGACACCATTGCCTGCCTTTCTTGTCGAGAAGCTTTTTGGCAGTGGGAGCTGGATCTTTGAGTTGAAGCGATGGAAAGGGGATAATGATGCCTGCCTCAATTGCTGCTGCACGAGCTGAGCGGTACTGACCATGATCCAAGGCTTCGGCTATTTCGGGGTGATCACGACGCAGGCGAGCTTTGATGTAGTCGGCGCTGTTGCTCCTATGCTTCAAGGGGACAATGTCCCTTTGATCCTCTTTAGCCTTACGGGCTTCCTTGGACCGCCTGTCCCCACCATGCCTGTCAAGTTGTTGCTTAACGTGATCAAGCGTAACCGCTTTTTCAGGCTTTTCGCGGTCAAGCCAGTCTACCACTCGGACCACGAGTCCTGGATCAAGCTGCAAGCCTTCACGAA
>Ga0070751_1000179_pt1 | contig 44883 bp, 56 predicted proteins | sample VirMetDEL_Aug_28_FD_78514 | JGI IMG/M metagenome (GOLD analysis project Ga0070751, IMG submission 78514) | Aqueous microbial communities from the Delaware River and Bay under freshwater to marine salinity gradient to study organic matter... | ecosystem: Environmental > Aquatic > Marine > Coastal...
AGAACCTTCCAGATGGGACAAGGTTCAAATACTACGACAACGGTTGGAAGAACCCGAACAAAGTCTCTGTCCGGGATGGATCTCAATGGGTCACTGTGTGGAACAAATCAGATCCCGTAACGTACTCTTACTACACATGGTTTGATGACAACTTGCGTCACGGAACTTCAAACGCTTGGACAACAACAAGTGACAACCTTCCGTACATTGGAAGGTTTGGCGGTACATATCCGTATCACTTTGCTGGCGTGCTAAGTTTGGGTAGCCCGACTGATGGTAACTCTGCACATAACGCAGATACAATTATTGCTACCCGCCCTGTTATCAAATCAATCAGTCTTAGATTGACTCGTCACAGTACTTCTGCAGGAGTTAGTTCTCCTACTGGCAACATGAACATTGGCACGATGTCGTATCCAGTTGCTTCTTGGGGTTCTGGAACAATGACTACTGTAAGTTCGACATTTGATTTCAGCCCCGTTACTACCTACAGCGTAAACGGCTGGGGGTTTGGTGTGACTAAAACAATTGATATTGAACCGCAACATGGTTACGACATGATCAATAGTCAAAGAGCGTTGATCATGTCAGAGGTGACAAGTGGTTACACCACTTCTGGTAGTAGCACTAATGCTTACATGAAATTTTGGGGCAATGGTGACGGCGATAGCGTTAGGCCAATGTTTACTATTACGTTTGATTACGTTTAACACCAATCACCAGACATGTACCACGGTTGGAAACGACAACCATATTGTATGTGAGCGTAATGAGATAACATTAATGCAACTTCTGAGTTGATAGCAGAGTTCAATAAATCTTCTTTGTTGTATCCAGCACGTTCAATCCAATGGCCATTAGCAGACCAATTCAGTTGAAACAAACCATAATCACCAGTAGATGATATAATAGTAGAATCACATCGGCTTTCAGCCCACATAATGTTATCAATTTGTTGCAACGTGTCGTCAGGCCAGCCAACAGCACTTGCTACACGAACTTGTGTAGGACAATGATAGTTATCTGGTTCTGCTAGTTGGTTCAAACCGGGAAATAATAGTAATATAAGTGATAAGAAACGCATCATTTCTCCTTAAGGATTTTTATGGCACGCAACGAAGGGTTTAAATATTGGTCAGACCAAGAGTTTGTTCAAGGTTTTGACGCTAATGCGTACCTAATGAGTCAATCCGTTATGCGGTTTGACAATCCGACTGATCGTTCCGTGTCCTTAGCACGGTCATTGGTAGAGGGCATGTTGTCCTATGACAAGTCTACCACATCATTACAGTTATATGACGGAACTACATGGCAAACAATTGGTGTTGTAGGTGTTCTTGATCACGGATTGTTAACAAATCTTGGCGACGATGACCACACACAATATTTTAACGAAACACGAGGCGACGCTCGTTACTACACTCAGACACAAATAGATGCTTTGTTATCAGGTTTGTCAACAGATCATGGTGATTTAACTGGATTAAATGATAATGATCATCCGCAATATGCGGTTGCTGGTAGCAACGGAGAGATTCAATACAACAACGGAGGAGCGTTTGGCGGTTCCTCGGGACTTGTTTATAACGACGCAACTGAGACAGTAAACATCGCTGATGGTTATTTGGGGGTTGGCAGAAACAACGATGGCACTTACCGAGTTGACATCGCAAACAATGCCGCAGACGGGAACATCCTTCGTCTGAAAGGCGCAGACGACACACTGAACTTCACGGTCAGCGCAGGCGACTTCAGCATTTTGAACAGCCAGCAGTCAAACGGCATCGTCATCTATGACGGGAATAACGGTGTAGAAATTTGGTACAACGGTGCGGCTGTGTTTGAGGCTGACAACGACGGAGTAAAGGTTAATGGAACAGCAATCAGTGTGGATGGCCATACTCATTCTTATGCGTCTACTACGCATACTCATTCCTATGCGGCGACTGACCACAACCACCAGTACAACGTCAACAATGGGTGGCTGAGAGAGAACGGCGATAACGCTCATGTCAAGTTGTATGGGAATAGCCGTCAGATGGCGTTTCGTACTGACGGTACGACAGAGTATGCGTCGGGTGTTTCTACGTTTGCTTTTTTGTGGATGTACGGCGGGGATGCGGCCAGCAACCGTCGAATGGGGTTGAATAGTTCAGGACAGTTGTGGACTTCCAACTATGGCTATTTGCATGACAAGTTTGCGGCTCTTAGCCACTCTCATTCGTATCTATCTACATCCGGCGGGACAATCAGCGGCAACTTGACCGTTACTGGCGTGATTGACGTTAACGAAGTGTTAGGTGACAATGGCTCTCAGACTGACCCGTCATTTACTTTTACGACTGACGCAGACACAGGTATGTATCGCAACACGACCAATAGCATTGCGTTTACAACTGGTGGTGCGAGGCGAACAGTGATTCACAGCGACGGACATATTTATCAGTACTATCAACTGCTTGTTCCCAACATGGATGCGACCGGTTCTTACAACACGATTCGCTGGAACTCCAGTAACGGTCACATTATGCGCTACTCGTCGACTATCGACATCAAAAAAGACATTGTTGCTATCAAACCTGTAATGGAATACCTGAACGAGCGGTCACTCATTCACGACCTGCGACCTGTTCTGTTCCATGAGAAAGACCAGCAAGACGGCACGAACAATACTAGGGGAGAGTACCTTTCGGGCATGATTGCCCAAGAAGTGTTAGAGGTTGCACCCGAACTTTGCTACTACGACCAGAACGGACAACTGACCTCTTATGGGCTGGAAGCACTCATCCCGCACCTCATTGCCGAAATACAACGCCTGACACCACTAGTCGAAGAAATGTATGGCACCGCTCACCCTGATTGGGTTGCTCCTACGCCTCGGCCTGCCGAACGTGCGGCTGAAGAACGACAACGATATGAAGAAGCGGCGGCGGCGCAAGCACTCGTCGGACAAGTTGAACTCTAACAATGAACCTACTAGAATCAGCAACATAACAATATAAGGAGAATAATGAATATTGACATTCAAGAAGTGTTAGCCGAAATGGAACGTCAGTTCCCGAAAGAATTAACAATTTGTATTCAGGCTGTACAACTTCGTAAATACAAACAACATGAACAGGAGCATACCCATGATGAAACCGATTCTGATCCGACTGACTAGCGTATTTGTCGCTACTGCAATTCCTAACATTGGTGTAGGTGCCGCTGTAGGCGTTGAAGTATGGCGTGCCAGCGTCATGTCTGGAGCAATTGCATGTCTTGCTGTAGTTCAGTCACTTGCTAAATCGTATCGTGACGGCACGTTAACTCAGGCTGAAGTTGATAAAGCATTTGAGGAAGGCTGAACATGGGACGCACATATACAGGTTGGGACTATGATGCTAAAAGTAAACGTGCTGGTTTAGAAAAACTTGTTGATTTACTTGAAGAGCATTTTGGTTTATGGAATAACGGCACTTGGGGAGTGAGATCCAAAAGAGGTAAGACATCTCCGAGTGTTCACGGAACTGGGCGTGCCGCTGATTTAAGTTGGCGTGGCGGAAGTTACAAAGGCACAGGCAAATACGAAGATGCTTGCAAACTAATGGATTTTGTTGTAGCCAACGCTGACGAACTTGGCATTGAAGCCGTGTTTGATTATTACCCTCAACCGTGGGGGCGTGGATGGAAGTGTGACCGTGGTGCATGGAAAGTGTATGACGGTCGTGCATTTAAAGGCGCACCACACGGCGATTGGGTACACATTGAAATCAGTAATCAATGGGCTGATGACCCTGACCACTATGTACAAGTGTTTGCTAAAGCATTTAAAACAAGCAAGCCTATTAAAACTGAACCTGCAAAACCAGCAACGGAAAAAACATCTCATCCATATCCGGGTAAGTCTTTACGTAAAGGCTCACAAGGCGACGATGTTAAACTTGTTCAACAAGAAGTTGGCGCACACGTTGACGGCGACTTTGGACCAAAGACTGAACGTGCAGTGAAGAAATGGCAACGAGCAAACACTTCATGTTGTGGTGCGGCTGACGGAATTGTCGGACCTAAAACATGGGGTTGCATGTTCTAATATATGAAACGGTGGTTTCGCCGTATTGGTATAGCGGGATGGGTGACTGTGCTTTTGTTAGCATGGTTTGCCCCTCCCGCTTTTGCCGATTCTGTAACTATAACTGAAGAATCAGATTGGTATTTTGATGTCGTACAAGACAATACACTTGTTGTTATTTATGGCAACAGCAATAATGGTTGCGTTGAATTTAATGGTGTTGATCCGTACCTATGGCTCTATTTAAATGACGAATTAATTGCTGAGGATGATGATTCAAATCATAACTACGACGATCAATGTGTATCATCAAAACTTTACATTACACTTAACGCTGGTCAGTACCGACTAAGAGCAGGATACTATCCACAGCAATACGGTTTAGGATATGATGGTGGACAATACGAATTAGTTACTGAATTTACGTTAGGCGGTGTGCCATCAACAACTTCAAGCACTTCCACGACAACCACCACATCAACAACGACAACGACCACGACAACAAGTACAACGACGACAACTACCACGTTACCGCCGACAACATCCTCATCGACAACAACAACACCGCCCACCTCCACCTCGACGACTTCAACTACCCAGCCGACTACCACTACGACAAGTACGACAGTCGCTCCAACAACAACTACAACGTCAACAACCCTGCCACCTACTACGACCACAACTTCAACTACCGTGGTCCCAATTACGACTACAACCGTGGCACCAACAACGACGACAAGCACAAGTACAACGAGCACGACGACAACACTTGCGCCCACGACGACTACTTCATCAACTACGACTACATCGTCCACGACGACGGTTGCACCCACTACCTCGTTGAATACCACAACTGTCCCCACAACAGTTGTAAACAGCACTATTCCCCCAGCACCACCAAACGACGCACCACAAACAATAAAAGAACAGTTTGAAGAGAGCGTAAATATTTATGATGGCTCGTATGAAGAATATGTACCTGTAGGGTCTAGCATTACAGTAGCCCAAAGACGTACAATTGTTGCAGTCACAACTGTCACCACCATGCTTCCTCTTCCCGGTGGCAAAAAATCAACAAGGTCGTCTAAAAAATGAAAAAACTATTCCAAGAAATAAAAGAACTTAGTTGGGTACTTGGCGGCACAGGTCTAGTACTCATCACGCTATCCGGTAATACATTAAAACTAGGATGGTGGATCAGCATCGGATCACTCATCATGTACATTATTGGCACACTACTTGCGGATGATGAGTCATGATGTATATAGTGCCTATTGTTGTAGCAGTAATTGGTGGTCCGCTAATGTGGCTACTACACAAACTAGATAAAAACAACACACAACAACATGGGCAAAATCTTGAAGCACTACACAGATTGGAAGGCAAAGTTGATGGCATTGGGGAAAACCTCAATCGCCATATTGACTGGCACTTAGATCATGAAGATTCTGATTCTTGACATTGAAACACGACCAAACCTTGCATACGTTTGGGGACTTTGGAATCAGAACATAGGTCTCAATCAAATAGTTGATACCGGACAAGTCATATCGCTTGCATGGAAATGGCATGGGCAACGCAAAACACATTTTGCTTCCGATTATCACGACGGTCATCAGCAAATGATTCAAAAAGCATGGGATGCAATCGATCAAGCAGATGCGATAGTTCACTACAACGGTGTGTCATTTGACATGAAACATTTGCAACGAGAATTTCTTTTAGAACAACTCCCCCCACCAACTCCATATCAAAACATTGATCTACTCTCAACAGTCAAAAAACAATTTAAGTTCCCAAGCAACAAACTACAACACGTAGCAACAAGCATTGGTTTGGGAAGCAAAGTACAACACGACGGATTTGATCTATGGGTAGCCTGCATGAACAACGACCCGAAAGCATGGGCAACAATGCGACGCTACAACATGCAAGACGTTGTACTCACCGAACAACTATACGACACACTACTGCCGTGGATAACTAAACACCCAAACACAAACGTATACAACCACACAACATCAGCATGTCCACGATGTGGCGGAGCCAACCATCAACGTCGGGGGTATAGGTCTACAGCAACTACACAATACGTGCAATTACAATGCACCGATTGCAAATCATATTTCCGTCAACGTCGCAAGACAGACACCAATGTTGAGTATGTGTGATGGCAAGCGTTAACATTCGACCGTGGTTTTTAAATTATCTGCGAGACAGCATGATCGGACTCATCGACAAAGCAATTGACAAATATCTGAACTATAGATTCAACTCAGTACAGTTACCAACAGACGAAGCATACGAAGATCATTGGATCAAGATTGACCGACGCATCACAATCTTCCTGTATAGCCTTCTATTTTTAGTTCTAACAGCCGCAACAACATTTTTGGCGGCTATGTTACCTACCAAAAAAAATTAGCCAGATTCGGCTTCTTTCTTTCGACGACGATTTTCACGATTGTATGTGCTTTGAGCCTCTTTACAATCACCACACGGAGTCTGACCATTACGCCGATGATACTGATAACCAGCAGTAGTGCCATGCTGAACATCTTTCTCCATCATGTAACCACGATCCATTGGCTCAAGAGGCAACAAAGGACCATCCCACTTACACAACTCTGTGTCATAAGTTAATGGTTCAAGACCTGTCCCCAACAAATGACGCAACGCCAACGAATATCTGTACGCTTTCTTCCGCTCCTTACTAAGCCATTGAGGAGCAGTCATTCCAACACCTTAGGGTCATACGCAACACGATTCGTAAACAAATTATTCTCCCTCATATAATTTTGTCGTTCACGCTGAGACATACCGCCCCACACTCCATGCACATCTACATGCTGTGCCAACTTAATACTGTAATCAAAACATTCTTGACACACTTCACACTCTGCACAAATTTCTTTTGCAATAGCCGCCGTGTTTGGATTAGCAATCGTTGGAAAATACAAACTTGTTGCGTTAGGAATATGTTTACATAAAGCGTCATCATAAAAATCAGGACGCTCAAGTATATTCATAACTACACCAATCTGATATAATTGTTGACTATGGCGGCAGATCCAAAGTTAAAACGAGCCGGAGTATCGGGGTACAACAAACCTAAACGCTTACCCAAAGGCAGTAGTAAAAAGTTTATTGTTGTCGCAAAACAGGGAAACAAAACAAAGACCATACGATTCGGTGATCCTAACATGACAATCAAAAAAGATCAACCAGCACGACGCAAATCGTTTAGAGCACGACACAAATGTGATACTAGCCCGCCATCAAAACTAACTGCACGTTACTGGTCATGCAAAAAATGGTGACGGCCACGAGCACGTTCTTGTCTAATACGCCGACGATCTTGTCCCATTAAACCACCCCACATACCAGTCAACGTACGCTCATCAAACTGTAAAGCAAACTCAGCGCACTCAGATTTTACAGGACAAGCATTACAAACTCTCAAAGCACGTTTATAACCAGACGATTTGCCCGGAAAAAACACACTAGTTTCCACGTCTTTACATGCTGCTTGAGCACGCCATACCGTTTCATTATTATCCCACGGAATAGGTTGAGGTAAATCTATTTGTCTTTGCATAGTCTCCGAGGTGGGACTCGAACCCACACGACTATATAGTCAAAAGATTTTAAGTCTTTCGTGTCTGCCATTCCACCACTCGGAGTATGTACCGCCTCATGCGTACATATAACTCAGGATTACGCATTCCGTTATGCAACTGGTTAACCAAAAAGTTTAATGTCCGGCTTATCGTGGGAGGTGAGTCACGATGGGCAACGTAAGTGGAGCATGGGAAGGAGTTACACCACTCTTCGTACCGGACACGAGCCGATCTTATACTACTACAACTGTAAACGTTTTGTCTTTGTTGACCACAATTTCTCCCGGCCAAGCATAAATGTTTACACCGTTCATATGCCAACGCTGAGTAGCAATTTGTTCAGCAACTGCTGATGCACGTTTTGCATCATCCAAATTACTGTATGTAAAATACGAAACATAATGTCCTTTACGGACAACATCAGGAACAGGATAGTTACTCAATGTTACCGTCAAACACCTCTTCGTACCAGTAACCAATTAACGCCGCTTCTGCACGACCATCATCTTTCTTGCGTTTAAACATAGGCTCGTGATCAGGCCACATCTCAATTGCTTTTTGACGAGACTCGTTCTTATCAGAACCTAAATGCAATTGCTTTTTCCACACGTGAGGTGTAACCAAATGCAACGACAAACTATGCGCTTGCATTAACGCAACGACAGCACCATACGCCATACCAAACGTAAACATAGAAGTTACACCCTGATTAGGGCGAGCCGACGCACGCTCAACAACACATGCTGTAACACCATAATCAACACGATAGTTATTGATCAACATGTTTAACTGATATGAATCAACGATAGTTTTTTGTTGACCCCAAGACATCGTAGGCATTGACGTAACTTGCCGTAACATAGGTCCATCAACAACAGCGATACCACCGTTTAAACCGGGATCAATTGACAGAATCATTAGTGCCTAATCCAATTAACAGTACGGTCATCATTGAATCCTCCAAACGTAAGCGAACCATTCTCTAATTTATTGACAAGGGTTTGCAGTCTATCAGGATCACTATTGGCTTGGTCAATACATGCTAATGCAAAATCTTCTGCATCAAACGTATCCATACCAACACTCACACCATACTCAATTAATACTTTAGTTACTTCATTGTGTTCACTTACAACACTAGCAACAGTAACTGCTTTAGGTTGTTGAACCGGAGCAATAGACGCAACTGAGGCTTCACCTGATTGCAACTCTTGAGGCGACTGACCAACAGTTAACTTTGGCACAACGTAATGACGAGTACGACCACCTTGTTTATCGCTACGTTTCTCAACACCAAGATAAGCCTGCACCATACGACCCGACTCATCAAGCGAACGAATCATATCAAACATGCCGGGCAACTCATGTAACGCATTCCAACCCTTAGTTTCCAAACGCCATGTACCACGGAACGCCAACTCAGGCAACACCACATTAAGCCGAGTGTACGGCTGGCATTCACGCACACCCTTACCTACACAGATACATGAAGTCTTTACTAGCGAGGCATTGTCACCTTGCATTTGCACAACTTCACAAGCAACACCATCGCAACGCCGTTCACAGCCACCGCCAGACCACTTCTCATACCACGTAGACAAACCATTAGCAGGCAAATACACAGGTATCTCAGCAGTAGTTGTCACAACTTCCCATTGGTCTTTAATACGAGCACGCTCATCAGACCACGGCGAAGCAACACCACCATACTTAGAAGCCAACGCTTCAATCAAATCTTGATACGGCGACGTAAACCTAAACGTATCAATCGACTTCATTGCACGGCCAGTCTTAACACCAAGTCGAATACGACCAGCCTCAGGCGCACGCCTATCTAAATCACTTAACGGTACAACATCATTACGAGCCATCACTCACCATCCTCGTGGCACTTAGTACGCCATGCACAATACGCACAACCCCAATACTGACCAGAATCTACAATCTGGTTGCCTTCATCATAAACAACCCACGGCGCACGAGATGCCAAAGGTGCAGTAACAGTAGCACCAGCAGGAAACTCAGGATCAGTAATAATACGGCGAGGCAAATCGCTAAGGCGTACATTATGCAAAATATGATTAACCCGTACACGTTCATCCTCAATGATATCTAGTAATTCAGTAATATCATAATGCCATTCGGCAACAAACCGGCTAGCCTCATCTTCACTATATTGTTCAGCCAACGCCGCAGACACAGGCTCCAACGACAACAAAACAATAATAACTTTGTCGCAATCCAAAGCCTTAGCCATCATTGCAGACTGCAACAAATAACTAAACCGAGGACCTTGCGGTGCGCCCTTGAATGTAGTAGCCATCATCTTAAACGAAAAGCCACCAGTAGTTTTCAACTCAACAAGAGTACGCTCACCAGTTTCTTGATCTGTCACAACAATATCTGCATGACCAGAACCGTCAATACCAATAGGACGCAAATCACCAACAGGTTCAACAAGCGCATCAGGAAACATCTCTAAATACTTAGCCTGAAAATGTTCATGCACCATTGTGCCTAATCCCATAGTCCAAGCAGATGCAATAGTCAACGGCTCAGATTCAGGCGTATCTGACAACGCATAATACAACTGTCGGTCACAACGTTTCGATGCATACGATGCACGATACGGCGACTCGGGAATAGCACGAGCCTTATCAACATTGCCATCAGCAACGTAACCATCAAACCATGCTTGCGCTAACGCAACACCAATCTGAGGGTCAGACACAGGTGGCACACCGTTGTCTGTACTTGCAGTAGGCAAATCAGATATGTTATTTTGTATTCTCAACTCAACCTCCAAGTAGGTAATATGGAACTAACATCACAACAAGACATCATTATTCGGACGATCAACAAGATCAGAGAGAAACATCATGCTTGCACAGCAAAGTCTATCAGCAGGGTGTTACAACTATCACACGGAACAGTTATAAAAGAACTTGTCCGACTCAACGATTTAGGCAAAGTCACATGGACAAACATTCCCGGTTCACTCAGAACGACTCCTGAAACGACGCACCCAAACCCTGAATTGCAGACCGACGACTCCCATAGCACACACGAGGCGGCAACTCCACCACAGAAACGTGCTCAATCAACTCGCAAGACTTCATCACAGGGCGTTCAGAAACCGACCAAGAAGGCAACATCGTCCATGAAGAAAGCGACTCGTCAATAGGATCTTTAACTTTGAATGCCCACATGTCATCATACTCAACAATGTAATGCCGGTTACCCATTTTAATTTTTGCAGTATAACTTTCGCTATCAACAGAAATTAATACACCAATACGTTTGTCACGTAACATAATATGCGGACGCAACTTGGCAAGGTGACACCAAAAACTAAAACTAATATCAGGTAAATCTTCTACGTTAACAGTCATCATGTTTCCTATCAGGGTTACAAACATCACACACGCACGCACTCAAATGAAACAGTTGAGACACGTAACGCATTTTAGTCCGTACTCTACGAGGTGGTGACTCGTCTTGCTTCTTGTTCTTGCTGATATTCAGCGATGTATTCGTCAATTTTGTCATACGATTTCCCTTCAAGAATCCACATCAAAGCGTTAACTGCCCCAAACATTTCAGGGTCACGGTCATTGGCACGTGATTTAACAATGTACGCTTGTCGCAACAAACGCAATTTATCTTTTGCATCTTTCATTGGTGGACGTTTCACAACACTATTCTCCCCTCACATGAATACCAGTAACATTAATTAATTCTTCCATTAAAGACATACCTGTTTTGTAACCTTGCATGGCTTCCATCACGCCACACTCACTACAAATCTCTGTCTTATTATCTTTACGAGACAACGCACCCGGATACTTACCCGGCGTGTCGTTATTAGGTATCCAACCATCACAGATTGGGCATCGTTTTGCTTCGCTCATGTCAGTTGACCTCCTCAATATCATCGATGTAATCTGTCTCGCACCATACTTCCTTCGTGTCCGTGACCTCACCTCTCCAGTTGCGGGCATCATCTTCGCTTTCTGCTTCGATGAAGTAATGGCGAACCACACTGTCAATTACGGTCATCTTGTATCTGCTCATCTGAGTTGTCCTCCTGATCGACAAACCTTTTGTAACTGTTACATGATGGATCAATACCAACAAAATAACCATTGAGTTCTTCTTGGTCTATCAAAAACGAAATGATTACATCGTCAGCAACAACCTCACGAGTTTTATTATCAACAGCCACATACCATTGGCTACGATGTTTGTGTTTAACATCTTCTAACAATGGGTTAGGAATCATTGTCGGATAAATAGTTACTGCTTTTAGCATAATAGTTCCTTCCTATTCAGGGAATTTAAGTTCACCCATAAACAAGCCAGTTAACAACTTGATGGCATGGTCAAGGTCGATGTCTTGCAAACCGGGACGGAGTTCTCTGTCACTTGCATCATCCCAACCCAAATCAAGCCCAATAGCGTGACGGTTATGGAACCACACATTAGTCATACCAAGATCGTCTTCACACTCTTTGTCATAACTACAAGAGAACAACTCTCCGGCTTGACCATAACTCAAACCAAGTTTTTGTCTGGCAAACTCTGATACTTGTTGTGAGCCAACTGTCAAGTCCATATCTTTGTGCTGTAACTGGATACGTTCATAAATAACGTCATCAATCTCAGAGTTACCAATTGGGCGTGAATAAAAAGATTGCAATTGTTCTGCTTCTTTATAAGTCTGGTCAATGACCTCACGGTTTTCGTCAACCCAAACCCAACCAGCAATACAACACGAAGTACCACAGAACTCTTCTTTGTTATTGAGTTCATCAAGACTATCATGCCAATGCGACATATCAAACGCTTTGCGTGCTTTATTTTGCAAGTTCTTAATCAACGGAATGAACGCATCCCAATTAATATTAGGGTCACGTTCATCTAAGTTCTCAAATTCTTTAATCACAATTACTCCTTCTAAATAAATATTTGGAATAGATAAAGTGTTGGTGTTTCATGACCGAATTACGAGCGGCGTTGCAGGATCTCCCTGCACACCATGCCAACACTCTATCCCGACAACACAAGGTCATCCCCGGCAAAGCCCGGTATTTGTGTTGAGAGTGGTTGAGAGCGTGCCGTCCGGTTAGGTAGATGCTCTCAACCTTTAGCACCACGGTGATGCTAAACCTTATAATCACATATCGTCTGACGGGTCAAACGTAGCAATTGTATGGACAACATTCTGCACATTTTCTTGCACAGCAAGTCGAACATAAAACGAATACAATCCATCATCCTGACGGCGAGTAGTGAACTCACAATCTGGATAACGCTTACGCAACGAATGAACTGAAGTGCCAGACTTCAACCCTGAACGAAGCAAAGCCCACTCACCAACACGTTGATCGGCACGCAATTCTTCAATAAATTGTTCAGAATAACCACGCCGCCCACGCTTACTAGCAGGCGGATTAACATAAGTAATAGACATACTTTATCCTTTATTAACTAGAATGATGCAAGAACATCATTAACTAACTTAACAGCCTTAGCCTTCATAGGCTCAGGTTTCAATATCGTACGACCCAAATACGTATCTGTATTTCGGTAGCCACGAGCATGATCAAGATATTCTACCGCTGTATTCACCAACGACAACGCCGTACCAGCATTTGCTTCATTCTGAGGACCATTCAACAACGTACGGAACGTCGCACGATCACGTTCAATGTTGTCATACACACGGTCAGTAATCAAACCAGCAGGCGGAGCAGGAATAAACTCCTTGATAAACAACTCTGTATGCGCTTCAGTAATCTGTCGTGCAAACAAATGAGTAGCAAGAGCAAACCAACGCTCAGTATCATTACGCATACCACCAATTGCTTTCTTGGCTTCATCAATACGCTCAGACACAGTACCCTTATGACGAAAATCATAAAACAACTTGCTACGTTGCGACTCCATCATCGCCGCCTGATACGTATTCCAACACACAATACGAACCTGTGTCGGCATAGCACGCATCGCCGCCTTACCATCATGCGAATTAACAACAGCAAGATAAGGGAACGACACACTATCATCCCCCGGCAACGTGTAAGGACGGTCAAGATACGCTAACGCCCACACATGTGAACCACCCTTGATTGAACCAGCAGTCTCAATCTTAAGACCTTGATCAACAAGCGACTCCAACACCTCAAACATTTGACTGTTACTAATAGGCACATAACGGTCACTAATACCATGACCAATCACATCTTTATTATCTGAACGTTGAACAAGCCGAGCATTAGGAACCTCAACAAACGATTCCTCAACCTCAACACTACCATCAAAGTTCATACCAACAAGTTCTTCATGCCGCTGATAAACCGGCACAATCTCAGGCTCCCATTGCAAACCTGCATACTCACGAGCCTCTGCAATTGTGCGAGGAAAATCGTCAAGCACAACACCAAGACCATGCCATGCTGGTTTACGCACAGTAAATCCTGTATCAAAATAGGCTGGCATACTACCAATCCTTCCCTTCTTTATAATATTTGTAAGCCCGTTTAATATTATTACGATAGTTCTCGTCGCCAAACGGGGAAACAACAGAGAACGATGGATCGTTAGCCTGACAAATACCAAGCACAATCCAGTACGCATCACTCGGTGGAACATTATGTTTAATCAACAATGCTACCGCCCGACTAAACACATTCGGCCAACCATAGGCTTCTTGTTGAGCATCACTCAACTCCATTGGTGTACGAAATTCGTTACCATACATTAATGGCACACGATATTTTTCTGTGTCAATACCATGTCTCATCTCATACTGTCTCCTATTCTTCAGGTGTCATCACAATTCCACATTATTTCTTTTTCAAATTTCTATGTGGTCGTCAACCCAACGTTCATCAATATGGTTCAATTCAAGATTAACTAAAGAACGTTTACATTCAATAAGGTCAACCACCATACGCAATGACTGCAAAACATACAACGCATCACAAGGCACATCATTAAACACGCCATCGTTTTCTAAAACATCTATCGCTTTGTCTAAAGTATTATATTGTTGGTCATAACAATCTAAACGATTAAACAAATCTTCTTTACGTATATTTTCTTTCGTATTATCTTTACTCATTACCGTTTTCCTCCCATTCTGGCCAATACTGGTCAAGTAAACGACGCGAATACTTCTGTAAACTCTCTTCACCAAGAATGTCACCCATTTGCTCAAAGAAAATCAAGTGAGAACGCATTTCGTTTTGAGTCATACGAGTAACAGGTTTATCAGAGTCACGACCGTGTTGAAACTCAGGCATCACATACACACGACAATGGTCACGTCGCTCTTTCAAACGAACAATACGACCTTGCTTATGCAACACAGTTAACACACCAGAAGACGTACCATGATGATTAAAACCAGCACGCCAATCCAACTCTTTCCAAGTCACACCTTTAGCGCCAAGTAATTTTAGAATACGCAACGCACGCTCATGGTTACGAGCAGTCTTACCAGACTTGTCAGCCTTTACCGCACGTTCACGTGACGTATCAGTACCAGACCAACCAGACGTACCATCATACGGAAAATTATTCATCACTATAAAAATTCCATTCACCAGTCATTAACTTTTCCATCAACATCAACGCATCATTCTTAGTGATACGTGACATGACAACACCATTTTCATTAAAGTCTAAGTCTAATTCTTCACGATAAAGCCACCACACATTTTCAAATGGAGGGTCAGCATAAAACAATTCATCTGCTTGCTGGTCATCCAACCCAAGAAACTGTTGTCCAACTTGATAATAATTATCTGTTGCATCTGAACATTCTTTAATGATGTCATACTCAATATCAACTGTGTCATCATCAATATTATCTATATCATCTTGCACACGCAAGATAATTTGCGGAATTGCTTTCGCAATATCTTGTCGATACTGATAAGTAAACGCCCAACCAGCAATACAAGCCGCAGTTTGACACCACGGATTAACTTGGTCGTCAGCATCTACTTCAAGAACAAAGTTTGAAAAACTTTCCATTGCAAAATTAGATGCACTCACATTGAAATCAATAAACCTCCAAAGGTCATGCATATTTTTCCAATTTACATTGCCATCGGTACGTATTTTAATACCAGTATCACTTAACATTTACATCTCCTTTATGTAAATAAGTCACAGGCAAACCATCATCAGGGTCATTCAAAGCAACCAGTTTAAACCTATCTAAATGCTTAATAGCATAAGAAATAGCGGCTGCTTTATTCTCAAAAGGACCAATCGAATAAACAGGAATCTCAATGTTTCCATCATCATCGCACATCAACGCAACATACGGACGATAATCTTTAACTACTTCAATCTTCATCATCTCCCTCATCTTCAATCTCGTACACAGACGTATCAAGAAAACCATTATTTGCAATATCATGCATCATTTGAGTAAACACAGCCGCAAACGTAGCAACAGTTTCACTATTCAAATTAAACAAAAAATTGAACTCAAGCGACGACTCAATATGCTCAACAGTTAAAGCCATAACCGGGTTAGCCTCAGACGTAGACCCCAAAGGGTCACCAATCAAAGCAACCGCTGAATCCTTCACTTGATATTGAATGGACGGTTCGTTTAATAATGTCAGCCAATCAGTAGACATACATCCTTTCTTGCATAAGGGTGACCTGCCGAAGCAGGCCACCCCCACACAACGACTAAGCGGGAACGCTCACATCGTCAACTTCTGAATCTAGGCTGTTGTTAAACACCGGATTAACCGGAGTCCAGCGAGTAGAAACACCGAGGTCTTTCACTACAATCTCGTGAATGTACTGAATAACACCATTACTATCCACATACTTACGGCTTTGCGAACGACCAACAAGAACAATCCTGTCGCCCTTCTTGACACTAACAGCAGTATTAACCGCAATAGCATCCCAGCAAACAAAATTGAAATAATTAGTACGACGTTTCCATTCGCCGCCAACATTATATGATTCATTAACAGCAATCCGACCCTTCAAGTGGTCAGAGCCATTAGTTGCTTTTGAATACTCCGGGTCAGCAACAAGGTTGCCAATCAAAGTAATAGAGTTTTCACTCATGATTATTTTCTCCTTATGGGAACGCCACATTTCGTGGCCTCGTCACACATTATTGTGCTAACGAACTATTAAATCTCAACACGTGTCACCACGTTATAATGCTCACGTTGCAACTCATCTAACTGTTGCAAAATCTTTGAATACTCATCACGAATCATACGTAATCGCACAGCAGTTATTGAACTCTCATGACCAGAACGATTTGTTTTCGCAAGGTCAGGGTCAACCAACGGCAACAACATGTCACAAGCATCAACCGTACGATTCACAACTTCCCAATGTGCATACCATTCTAACTCATCATAGTTTTTCACATTAATTGTTTGGCCGTGTTGAAATTTATAAAAATCTTTTTTACTCATGACGGTTATTTCTTCCTATCAAACAAATTGTCACTATTTGTATACTCACTTGCATCCATAACAGCGTTATACATTGCAACTGCTGCACTTAAAAATGTCACACTTGTTACACCAATAATAAACATCACAATGATTGCATCTAAAATGTTGTTAACACCAACTTCTCGTATCATCTCCAAGATTAAATACATACAATAAATGTAAATACTCATAACAAACATGATTCCAACACTTGCAACAATTTTTTCTTTCTTATTCACAATAACCAACTTTCTATTCTTATTTTTTAATTTTCAAGTTCAAAGCAACTAGCCAATCCAACTGACCCACGGGCTTGTCCCGGCGAGCCTGCGAGCCGAGCATCTATGGCATCCTCTGGATGTCATTTTATGCTTCGTCCCGCTGAGGCTTGCCGAGGTGGGCGGAGCAAAAGGGGGGGAGCAGTTTAACGACGTGCTCAGGTCGGGAGGGCTACAATGCTGGAAGGATGCGAACTACGTTCGTGTCCTCAGGCTTGTCATCCTCTACTCGTGCTGTGCGGGCTTGCGCTGTAAGCGCAGTGACCGCACGACGCACTCGTTGCATGTCAGCCGTGATGTCGGACTCTTCCCAGTACAACTTGACAATGCCGTGCATTGTCGGAAGTTGACACCATTCTTCAACCTCCCCGCTGTCGCCTCCTCCGACGTACGTCTTCGGGAACGGCGACATGCAGGTCGTGTAACGACCGTTCTTAAACATCAAGTCGTTTGCAACGTACAGTTGGACGAAGCCAACTGCACCAGTTGCACGGTGCAAAGCACCGTTGGCTGATGTCTCAGCCCACGACAGGACAGGGTGGAACGTTGGTTCCTCGCTCGTACCAGACCAGCCGAATTGTCCACGCTTGGACAATCCATAGTCAAGGACTATGGAACCAAGACCGACGTTGTTCGGTCTTGCGGCTGTACGAGGCCAGACAGCCGATGTAAGAGCCTTAACACCTGCGGTGTAAGTAGAATAAATCTCTTCCATCGCTGGGCTGTCTGGTTCTCGTGTCTGGTTGTACTCCTGAACCGCTTCGGACAGGTACTGTCCTAGCGTTTCAGGTGCACACACGACGTATGCTGGTTGGTCAGCAACGACAAGTTGCTGAATGATGTCCCACGGACTGCCGTCCGTGTTGCCATCCCAAATACGACGCTCAACATCGGATGCTCCGATGCCGTCGTATTTGCGGTCGAGAAGGTCAAGACCTTCTTCGACCGTGATGTACTCAATGATTTCATTACTCATGATGTCACCTCCATGACATTGTTTTGCGGACAAGTCCGCCCGAAGTACCCGACAAAGATTTGTCGGGTACGTGCTGGCTCAGACAAGCCAGCAGAATTAACACAGTACTCACGTACTGTGACCCATCCACACCGCTGAAGCGGTGGGATGGTTACTGGAACATCTTGTTCCAGTAAATCAAATTCTGAATGAAACGTATCAGTCATTGATATTAAACCTCCCATTGTAGTTGATAAAATCAACATTAGTCCAAGTAACGTTTTCATCATCTATGTTACTAGCGTTTAACACTAATACCAACCAATGACACGCCATCATAACTTGATGAAGCCCGTTTGTTGGGTCCTGTACAGGAAACCCAATGGTATCTTGAAGTTCCTGATAAAAGTTATCATCGAGTTTCCCCAACAAACGTTCTATCATCAAGATAATCTCGTTGGTGTGTTCGGCTAGGTCTAACGACGCAGTAACTTCACGCAGGACTCTCCAAGAATCCACAGTAATTTTTGTATCCATCTTTCCTCCTTGTTAGTGATAAATACACCTTTCGGTTTACCGTTAGGCAAAGACGTACGCAACCCGGCTCCGCCGGATGCGGACGACTTATTGCCGTATTGTCAAGGCGAAGCCCCCGTTCGCTTTAGCGAATACGTGGGGGGCTTCGTTTACTAGATGAGGCCTATTAGGAGCAAGGCGGGATTTTTGTTTTGTCGCTTAGTCCGAGCCTGCGAGGGAACCCACACGGTCAACCTGCGCACGAAATGCAGAGCCTGTCGTCGCATTTCGGGTGCTTTGGTGACCGATGTTGGGACTGAGAAAAGAAAAATTTTGCTGCAGTGACAGGCCGAGGTGTAGCCTTGACAACAACGGACAATCAGACCGACGAAAAGCCGCAGTCAGATGGTTTTCTTAGCCCGCTTGCGGGTCCGTCGGACACCTGCCAATTTTTGCTAAGAGATGTAGCACGTCAAAAATTTATAAAGCGGTGGCCGACGTAGACCGAGCCAGCGAACAGCGGCTCGGCTTAGAAAGAATCGGCACTAGAAGGCGCTTCGCGCCCCGTGCCGCCCCAACGGGGCTGACAAGGCTATTGAGGAGGACGCAAGCACACACACACAACTGACACCCACCGCCAGAAGGCGGAAGCCCAAGCACGATGCCTTCAGGCAGAGTGTATCGGGCTGGCTGACGCCGCCCTAATGACGGTCGCCATCAGCGACCTCACGCCACCAACGGTGGCAATACACACAACCAACACAAACACACACACCAACAACAACCCTCAACAACCCAAAAACCATAAACCATCACAAATCCACACCCCAAAACAACAGGTTGTTAGTAAACGTCGGGAAGTTATGCAACCAGTCACCAAGTTGATGATGTTATTAACTATAAGCACCATGTACCACCATAGACCCAACATATAACAATGTCAGGCTGTTTTTTTGGGTGGTGTGCGGACAGTGGTTGTGGGGTAGACGGGGGTTTTGTGTCTCCCATCCAGTTGCCACACTTGGATTCCCGGTCTTTGTTTTGTGACCCGACTCAGGTCTTGTTGTTTGTTGTCGCCCTCACGGGTTCGTGCTTCTCTCGTCTTCCTGCCTTGCGAGAGTTCGTGATGGGTTCGTCGTTGGGCATGAGAGATCGACCACGTTTCCGTGGGTTGCGTCCCGCACCGTGCAAATGGTGTACGACCTGAGCGACCTGCGTGGGTCGGTATGTTTATTGTAGCAGGTTGTTGCGTGTCTGGCTTAGGGGTGTGCTATCATTTGTGGAGATAGTTCATCATCTTTTAAGGAGATAGTTATGCCTGCTAAGAAAACATCTCAAACTTCTGGTCGTGGTTCTGGTCGGACTACTAGGTCTAGTCGTGCTAGGAAAAGCACAACCAAAACTATTGAAGGTGTTAACGGCAACGGTGGGATTGTTCGTTCACGAGTGAAGACAACGACAAATTCTCGTACGGGTGGTACGTCAACTCGTGAAATGCCGTATCGACCAAATATGACAGCGAAAGAAGCGAAACTAAAACGAGAAAAGGCGGAGGCGGCGGCAAAACGTAAGACTCAGACTTCTGGTCGAGGTTCGGGTCGTACGACTCAGGGAAGTCGCCGTAGGGCGCGATAGGTTGGAAAATAGTTATGTACGGAATTAATCCACCAAACAAGAAAAAGAAATCGACGAAGAAACCTACCAAGAGACCTAACCGTGTTGGGGTTCCGACATCGCCACCGAATTCAATGGGTAAAGTTAAAAACGGTAAAAAATCTAACGGTTCGGGTTTTGGTAAAAACACTCCAAAAAAGAAACTAAAGAAGGGTTAATATGGCCGCCAACAAAACCGCTGACAAATCAGCACACGTATCATTAACTGCGTCAACTGCATACACCGTTAACCTGACCGGCGCAGGCAACGTTGTTAAAATGACCGGCCATCATCACGGAGCAAATACCGACATTTATTGGGTGATTGCTGGAACCGAAGCCGGACTGCCCACATTAACTGAAGCAATGGACGACTCATTTTTGTTGCACCAGAATGAAGTTGTTATCACGGGTAAACCACTTTCAGACTGTTGGATCAGATTAATTTCAGATGCAAACATTGACGTATCCCTTGAACTACATCAACAGGCTCGCTCATAAAAAAATTTTTTTACCCCCGGTGGTGCATACATGACTGATGAACGGGTAGATGATCCTACCTTAGTGTCTAAACTTGCGGCGGATCTTGTAGAAGAACTAAAAAACGTTGAGGTTGGTACACCATCAGAACCGTACAAAGAGTTTGTCAACGTTAAAGGCAGACACAAACAGTACTACGAGGCAGAGCAACGCCGACGCAACATTATTGTGCATTTGCGTACAGGCAAATCTGTAAACGAAGCCTGCGAACTTGAAGGCATTACCTATTACACGTATGCCGCATACAGGCAACGGTTCCCTCAGTTTGCCGCTAAGTGCGATGAAGCACGCCAGTTAAGCCAACTTGGTAGCGGAGCAGGGTATGACGGCTCCGCCGCTTCTTTTATTTCCGAATTTTTTGGGCATGTGCCAACTTGGTTCCAGTTGATGTTTATTACTGAACTAGAGAAAACGCCGCCCGGAAATATTTTGATGGTGCTATGGCCACCAGAATTTGGTAAAACAACAACGTTTGAAAACCATGCAAGCCGCAAACTTGCAATAGATCCTTCGTTCCGGTTTTTGTGTGCGTCAGAATCAAAATCAATTGCACAAAAAATTCTTGGTCGTGTCATGGATAGAATGGACCCAAATGGTCCTGCTCCAGAATACGTAGAACGATTCGGTCCATTTATGCCACAAACAGGTGATGGTCGTGCTCGTCAAGCATGGTCAGATATTCGGTTTAGTGTACGAGGCGCACGCAAAAATGACGAACGTGACTACAGTATGTTGGCTGTCGGTGCAGGTTCTAAAAACATTGTGTCTACCCGTACTGACCATGCACACGTTGACGACATTCAATCAACAAACACAATTGCACAAACAAGCAAATTTGTGAACTGGTTCCGACAAGACTTACTGTCACGCCCCGGCGAAACCGGCATCACTACTGTGTGTGGCACTCGTGTAGCCGAAGGCGACTTTTATGAAGCGTTAATGGACGATCCTGATCTTGACCAGTCCATTATGAAAGTGTTGCGATTCCCGGCAATTATTACAGATCATGATACTGGTGAAGAAAAATCGTTGTGGCCAGAAAAATGGCCGTTAGAAAAACTTGAACGCCAAAAGAAAAAAGTTGGGGCTGAAGCATGGGACAGGAACTATATGCAAAACCCCGGTGTGTCTAGCCGAGGTCGTGGCACATTTGATAAAGATTCTGTTGAACCTTGCAAAGACAGCGACATTTCGTTGCAACATTATCCGTCGCCTAACAGTATTGTGTATGTCGGTGTTGACCCTGCGCTTGGTGGCAAAAACTGTATTCTTGCAGTAGAGGCTACACCAGATTATAAACTGATTGTTCGACGTATTATTGAAGATGTAGATTTTAAAACAAACAGTCAAATTATTGATCGTTTAGCGCACACAGTTGATTACTGTTCACAGAAAGGTGGACAAGTAACTGATGTTGTTATTGAAGCAATGGCGTTCCAAAAAGGTTTGATTCACGACGAAAACTTGTTGGAACTGCGAGACTATTGGGGTTTTAATATTCGTGACCATTTGACCGGCTGGAACAAATATGACCCTGATATCGGTGTGCCGTCAATGGCGGAATCTTTCCGCAAACGTGAAATTGTGTTACCATATGCAGAAGATAATTATACACGATTTGAAATAGATGAATTATGTCGTCAACTTTATGCTTGGAAACCCGGAGTAAGAGGCAATAGGTTACGACAAGACAGAGTAATGGCGTTATGGTTTTGTTGGATTATGTGGCGTGAAAGGTGGAAACAGCCGACTGGAAGTATAGCAGGCAACGATGGGTGGCGCAGAGATGCGTTACCTTATAAAGCAACACGATCTGGTTTGCTGTTACCCAGCACACTAAGGAGCATTTAATGAGAGATTTTGACACGATTCGGCAGATGACAATTGATCTGCAAAATAGTCGTTCCCCTGTGTTGCGTAAAATGGAAGAGATTCGTGACTCGTACGAAGCCGACGTAGTAATCCCTATGCCAGATGTCGGTGACGAACCCGACATGCCAAACCTTACACCGTCGCTCATTACTGACGTTGTAGACGGTTTATCAATGAAAGCCGCCAGCGTACGCCCAACAGTTTACTCCCCGTCGTTAGATCCATACAAAGAAACAGGTGTCCGAAGCAAAGCCTACGCCACCGACCGTCGTCGCATTCTTTCAGCCACCTACCATCAAAACGGCTGGGCATTACTACGTCGCCGTTACATCCGGCACCTCAACGCATACGACACAGCCTCAATTTTTATTGAACCAGACTTTGCAAGCGGTATGCCTAAAATTCGTGTGCGTGACCCGTTACAAACATATCCAGAAGAACGCGCACTCGAAACAATGGAAGCACCAGAATACGTATCGTTTATTACCCGATACTCAGGTGACTATCTACGAGCACGTTTCCCAATGGTGCGCTCCGAAGTTGGTGGACCAATCAGCCCTGTAGACACAACAGAACTATGGGATGTTTTTGAATGGGTAGACACACAACAAATTCGTTTTGGATTACTTGGACCAGTACAACAAGACGGTAACCATATTAACCGTAATTATGCTTGGCACGGTGGACCGTGGATGCCGTTAACAGATCCAATGGTTAATAAAGCCGAAATGTGTTTAGCAATTACACCCGGAGCAGTTACATTACATCGTATTGGCAACCGTCTAAATGCGTTACTTGAAAACGCTAAATGGCAATCTAAACTTTTAGCGTTAGATATTTTGGCACAAGAAAAAGCCATCTTTCCAGATATGTACGTTTTAGGTACAAGAGGTTCAGCACCACGTTTAATGGACGGCCAATGGCATGATGGACGAGAAGGCGAAATCAACATTGTGACCGACGCAGAACGCATCGGCACACTCAGCCAAATGCCGGACGTACGCACATCACAAATGATTGACAGACTTGAACGCAACTTCCGTGTGTCATCAGGGCTATCACCAATGTTTGGAGGCGAAACGCCGGGAGCCGCACTACGCACCGGACGAGCCTTAAGCCAAATGGCAGACTACGCAGTAGATCCACGTATCCAAGAGATTCACGAAATTGACGAAACATGGATGCCAAAAGTTAACGAAGCAATCTTTAAATGTTACAAAGGTTGGTGGCCAGACAAAAAATACACCATGTTTTCTGGCTGGTCAGGTGACCGAGGACAAGTTGAATTTGTTCCACAACAACACATCGAAACAACAGACAACACAGTCACATACGCAATTCCCGGCGCAGACATCGTACAAATCACACAGGTACTTGGCTCAATGCTTGGATCAGAAACAATTAGTGCCGACACGTTCCAACGACATCACCCGTGGATCGAAGACCCACACGCAGAACAAACACGCATCACCGACGAAAAACTAGAAAAAGGCGCAATCAACGGTTTACTACAACAAGTCGTATCAGGACAAATGCCAATGGCTGTATTTGCCCGTATCCGTGAAAAAATGAAAGACGGCACAATGGATGTCTTTAGCGCAACTGTCGCCGTAGACGAAGAAATACGTGCCGAACAAGCCGCCGCACAAGAAGCCGCTATGCAAGAACAAATGGCACAACAAGCACAAATGTCACCACAAGCACAAATGGGACTAGCCGCAGGACCACAAGCCGCCGCTCCCGGCGCACTTCCTCCAGAACTTATGGCCGCATTACAACAACGACAAGCAGAACCACAAGGAACTCCACGTGACCAGATTCAACAGGCTCTTGCCGCAGGAATGAGGCCATAATGCCAAGAGGAAAGAAAACACAATCAGGCGCACCTGCACAAAAAGTTGAATCAGTTACTGGTCAACGATATGGCGAAGGGCAAGCCCAAACACAAATGCAAGAAGCCATGCCTGCACCTAATGCTCAAAGTGCAACACAATCGACAATGGCTCCAAGTAACGCACCTGCTCCGCAACGTTTGCAACAACCAGCGTCTGCTGTACCACAACAACCAGTAGACGTTGGACAATTTTTACAAGGACTACCTAAAAATCTTTTAGGTCAACCAGATCAACGTCCAGTTACTTCAGGATTACCATTCGGTCCCGGCAATAACACTATGGCACAAATGCGTACACCAGCAACAAATATACATTCGAGTCAATTAGATAAATGGTATCAAATGACTGGCAACCCACGTTATTTGCGTTTAAAGCGAAGGATTAGTCGTTAATGAGCAATACGTTTACAGCATTACAACCTGAAGGCGCATACACAGATTTACAATCAGCCTATAACACAGGCGTAAATTTGAGTATTTCTAACGTTATGTTTAACGAATTAGATGATTTAACTCCTGAACAACAATTTCATATGCAAATGGGATTAGACCCATATGATTTGACGTTGCATTCAAACGCATTAATTCGTCAAGTTGGAACAGACAATTGGATTCAATCAATGCAACAATTGTCTGATAGCGATCAACGTGCCGCATGGTTACAACTCGATGATGCCGCAATGAAAGATGCTATTGAAGCAGGATATGAAGGACCTCCTGAAGCGTCAGAACGCAACTGGTTGCAAACCGCATGGGCATGGAGTCCGTTTGGAGTTGCTTCAAAAGTTGGCGGATGGACATTAGGCAAAACTGCTTGGCCTGTCGCAAAAGGTGCATTTAAAGGTGCCGACTGGTTATGGCAACGTTCAACAAACCTTTGGCGCACATTTAGTCAAGCCGATATTGGAACACAAATTACAATGATTGCAGGTGCAACAGCGGCTACTGCTGGCGTAATTGCTACTGTTGGCACAGGCGGTTTAGCATCACCAATTGCCGCACCTCTTACATTTTTAGGAACAACAACATTAATAGGCGCAACAGCCGCCGCAGGAGCCGCCGCAGGTGGAATTGCGGCTGGCACAGCAGATGCTGCTTTGGGAACTAACTCACCAAGTCATCAAAACTTTTTTGAGTTGTATTCTGCGACATGGGACGGAGAAAAATATTTTACTCCTGAAACAAAGCGACGAAACGCAGAATTACTTGGTCATAGTGCGTATGCAGAACTAGCCGCAAATTTGAGCGATAACCCAAATTTTGACCAAAACACTCTTGTAGAAACTCTTGTTGGGCGAAGAGATCCATTAGCAAATCCTGCAACAATTGTAGAAACAGCAACACAATTGATTGAAGAATCATTTGTTCGTGGCACACCAGAATTTGATAAAGCAATTCAATCAGTATCTATTTTGCTAAATGATAGTAAATTTAAATATGCAATGCAAGATTACCAAAACAGTAAAATTTCATTTGGTAAAGATTTAGCAAACACATTACAAATTGATCGTGATTCATCGCTGTATACGTTAGTAAGTGGAACAGGCGATGCGCTTTTTGCTATTTTTGCTGACCCGTTAAATTTAATTGGCGGTGTAGGACAAATCAAACAATCACGCAACATTTGGAAAGGACTATCACTTTCACTTGATCGGCGTGCAATTATGCAAGTTGTTGAGGAAGCCAACCCAGCAGGATTTATTCGTGCCGCTGTAGAAGAAAAACCAGCCGCTAAACAATTGTTTAACTCTATGGCTGATGCTTTTAACGCTGGACGTATAGATCAACTTCCTGCACATTTCCGTCCTTCAGCATTTAACATGCTTGATTATTTTCGTAATGTTGGTGTGTTAAACGAATCAGGAACATTTTCGCGTGCTCTTACCGGAGATGACATAATTAATTATTGGGACAGCACTCAAGGTGTAACCGATTTGTTGCAAGGCCGTGGTTTACGGCGTGGCGAACGAATGATGTTGGATTTGCGGAGTAGCGATTCAATACGTGGACGTTTGACTCGTGGACTGCAAAATTTCCGTGATGCTTACGATGAAGAAGCCAGCATCAAAGTTATGAAAGAATTGTTGGAAGATAGCGAATTTGAAACGTTGTCTCAGTTGTATCCAGCCGAAGTATTTACCAATCATCAAATAGGTGTAGTAAAACTTTTTGATCCAATTCTTGATGAAACCGCTAAAACGTTTGGAGGCAAACTTGGTAAATCGTTAGCGTTCCTTACACGTGACAACGATAGTTTACGAAAATTTATTGTGCGTACAACAAACATGGCACCAAGTTCAGCAGTAACAGATTTTAATGACCCAACTCAATTAATGCGTTACATTGAAACAATGGGTGACATGATGAGTTTACCTAAATCTATTCGTCAAACATGGGTCAATACCGTGTTAATGCAATCAACACCCATTGGTCGTGCTAACGCTTTTAACGGGTTTATGAAAACATATTTTGATGTGTTGAATTACAATGCGTTTGAAGATACAGCGGAATACGCATCAAAGTCATTGAAAGAAATTGGACAAATTTTTGATCTTGCAGGAAAAGACCTTGTTCCAACATTAGACGGAACAGTCAAAGTGGCAAGAGCCAAATTCCCGCATCAAGTTGCCGTACATGCCGCTCTGCCAAATGTTCAAGATTTAGTAACATACAACCGACGTTTGCATCATATGAAACTATTTGGTACAGCAGGCGACACAATCGATATTGCTATGAAAGTGTGGCGGCCTGCTGTACTTGCACGATTAGGTAAAGCAGTACGAGATGTTGGTGAAGACGGTTTATCATTTTTGGCACGAGCACAAACAAACGGGTTTACAGCAGAATTGTTGTCTAGGGGTCACGCTAAACGGCAAACAATAGAACAAGCAAACAAATGGGTGGCAACTGCAACAGAGCCAATAATGCCAGCCGATTTGCAACGAGCCGCAAATTACAACCCATTTACCCGTGGATTAAATACTTTGCATCGGCTAGGACCCGATGGAATTACTGGCAACTTTATTGAACGTTTACAAAACTGGATTGACGGCGTATTAAAAAACGGTCTTATTGATTCGTCAAGCGGCTTAGCCCAAGCACAACGTAATTGGGCACAAAAATGGCAAGCAGGAGATTTAACTAAATCTGAGTGGTTAAAAGGTTTGTTGTTGTACAACAAGCCCGGTTCGTGGCGTTCAATTGGTATTAACGGTTTAGATCCTGAACTGGTTAATTATGCGACAAAAGGTTTAACTAGCCGTGCAAGTGCCGCAATGCACGCAGTTAGTAACACGCAAGAAGGACAAATTGCACAAGTTTTGTCTTCGCCAAGAGATCAAGAAATATCGTTCAAGTTAATGGGAAGCAACGAATATCAACGTTTTTATGCAGATACAGGTGGTTACAACGCTGCATTACATACCTCTCGTCAAAGCATTATAAGCGATGAAATTGTTCGTGATGCTTGGATTGATGTTTTGCCTCGTGTTGTTTCAAAACACGCCAGTCACGACCATGATCTTTGGTCTGCTCATTTGGCAAGTTACTCCGAAATGTCAAGTTTAGAACAACGTGTGGTGTCGCACCTTGTTGGCGGTGACCCTGCCGCTTTACGAATGATTGACTACGGTTTAACAAAACAACTTGAAGAACTTGTTCCTGACTCTCCAGTTGCACGTGTATTTACAGCGTTACGAGATGATGTTGTGCATCAACGCAATATGTTTGATCAAGACAATTTTGACATGTTCCCAAATTTACGACAGTTGTTGGATGATATCGGTTACGATGAAGTTAATAAACTTACGCATTATGGAGAATTGGCTTCTGCTAATGGCACATTAAATTTTGGTCAAGCATTATTAAATTGGGCTGATACAACATGGCCAAAACTGGCTTCTTTGCCTCAAGATTTACGTGGACATTATTTAACTCAAATGGGATTTATTTCTCTTGAGCAACAACAGGCTCGTCAAACAGGACAAGCAGTACAAAGCGTTTTTGATTCTGCTCGAATGGAACAACTTGGACAAGGCGACGTATCTGTATTTGGTCAAGCAATCCCACAACAATATTTATACCGTGGAACACGTTCAGGTATTAATGACCGAAGCATGGTAGTTAATCCAGATGGTTCATTAAGCATTACGTTTGAACCACAAAATCATGGTTCAGGCGACCAGATATGGTCGCACTATGGTATTTCTACAACAATTTATCCTAACCAAGCATTAGTGTATGCAAGCGGCCATAAAAGAACCTCAGGTACAATGCCTCAAGGTGTAGTGTACGCAATTGATCGTATTGCAATGCAAGAAGCCGTTGGTGTGTCAAGTAACTATGAAGACATTATCCAAATGCAAAATCTTGTTAGTTATGGAGAAATGGGCGATCCTACAAAACAAAGCAAATGGTTGGCTGAAGGATGGGCGGCATTGCAACCAAACCGTCCACAAAAATATGGTGCTCAATTTGGCGAAGTCATGTTTATTGATTCTAAAACTGCACCAGTATGGCCAACAGGACAATTCGTTGATGTTGAACCTCGGACAATTACAATTCCTGCTGACAAATGGAAAACATTATCAACACAAGAAATGGCTGTTGAAGTGCCAAGCCCGTGGGACGATGTGTTATTCGAGTGGGACGATTTTATTAGAAGTCAAGCAATTGACAATGCGGAAGTAGGCGAACCTGTTCGTGATTATTTAGGCAGGGTACTACATCAAGATACAACATATACACTTGAATTTTTATCAGACATGTTTGCTGATTTAGATAATACTATTCAAAGTTTTAGAAGCCTGCGTGAAGATACTGTTTTTGTTGAAGGCGCACGACTGCGAGACAGAGTTTTTAGAGAAATCTGGCCTGATGCAGATGATGAAACAATACAACGTATTTACAACATGGTGTCTAATGTTGGTATCGATGAAAGGTTATCCGATTACACATATCCATGGCTAGAAGAAATTGGTGTACCAAATCTTGAAGATGCGGCCATGCAGGTTTACCGACGAGTTGCACAAATTTTACAAGAAGAATACAGCCCTGCCGCATTAGCACTTTTTGATTTTCATATAAACGGCATTATTGATCAAACATATGGGATGGACAGATACTCTTTATTAGATACATACACGGAAATTAAAGCAAAAGATTCGTTTGCTTCTGTATATCCAGAACAATGGGGAACTGAGTTAGAAAAGATTTTTGCCGCTCGTGCTACAGGGGATGGAACAAAACGTCGAAATGAAGCAAACATTTTTAGACAGTTAAATAGGATGTTAACCAGTGATCATCGTGAAGTTGATCGTTTCTTGACATTGATGAATAAAAACAATCTTGACCCACGAGCCGTAAAATATCGTGAGTTTGTTGAACAAATGACATTCAAAAACCCTGATGCGATTGATCCGTTTCGTGAAGGTGATATTGAAGAAAATTTAACTCAATCTTTTATCCGCAGTTTGATGACAGTTACCGCAGATCAATTTGGTTCTTCGTTTAATTTTGAAACAAGAGTGGCTTTAGAAAGAGCAATAGAAAATTCGATTCAACAACGACGAGGAACTGGTGGTTTTTCACCACACACCGTTCGAGAAGGTGACTTACCATTTACAGCGGCGTTCCATGATTGGATTTTTGGCGACGGTTTAGGCGAATCATATAGAAACATTTTGTTATCACAGTACGATGACATTCGTGCTCGTGGATATCGGCCACCAGTAAATTCTGGCGCACCAATTTATCAATCGTTAGCAGATGCTAGACAAGAACTTGTTGACCGTGTTTTTATGCAGTTGTTAACGAACAAACACAAGCCCGAAATTCAAAACATGCAACGTGCATTGCAAACAGAGACAAGGGCTATTGCACCTAATAACGCTAAAACGGTTTATACAGCAACAATTACAGAACCAACTTATTTGAAAACACAATTTAACGAAGCGGTATTGGGTCAAGAGTTACAAAATTTGCCGCTTGACGAACGTGTTGAAGTAGCAACACAACTTTTAGTTGACCGTTTAATGCAAACAACTTCTGCTCGCCAAGCACAAAGCGGATTGTTAAATGTCAACAATGAAGATGAACTTCGGACATTGCTTGGCCGATATGTAAGTTATCTATTACGAGAAGATAAAATTTATAACTTTGATTTATTGCCAGTTGCAAGTATCACTCCAGTTGTTGGTGTAGGCACAAGCAACCCACGTTACGCCAGTTGGGTACAAGATGTGCTGAACGGTACGAATATGCAAAGCAGAGGGTTTTTGCACGGTTATAACATGCCTTACAACGCTCCTGATCGCATTGGCGATGTGTATCGAGCGCAATGGGAAAACATTTCATTTGTTGATTACACATCAAATGGAAGCACTTACACATTTGGCAACATGACATCTCCAAACTGGACACCAAGATACGGTGACATTTGGGATGGTCCTCTCCCACAAGAAGAAGGATTCAGACAACTTGCAGAAGACATGGTGGATTCATTCTTCAACAACGTTGGAGCACGCACAACAGAAAACCGCTACGCACGTGAAGGCGTATTCAAATTAGAAAACGATGAATTTGTTGAAGTGCCAGTAGGAACATTAATAAACAATTCAGAAGTGTACCATCATTTAACACCTGACGGTTCATATGCACGAATTGCAAACAATGGCACATCAAGCGACTCTAAATTTTTCACCTATGAACTTGCACAAGCAGGAGATGTTGATGACGTTCATTGGGGTTTGATCGGACCAATGTTAATGGACGAAATGGACAAACGTCTAGGTTGGCAAATGGTAAGTCCACAAAATCATTTCAATTTGCAATCAGGACAAACTGCTTTAGAAGATGATTTTTTCTTTTATCAACGTAGCCGATTGGAAGACGTTGAAACAATTGATGCAAGCAATCGTCCTAACGTAGTGTTTGGTCCAGCACAACCAGTTGAGACACCACAAACGTTTGTGACAAAACTTGATGCTTTAGTAGACCAAGCCTTAGACGGTACTGTTCGCCCTGTGTTCCAAAAACTTGGAGAAATTGCAGATACATTTGCAAGACAACCAATGTACCAGCATTTTTATATGCACGCTTTAGAACAAAACTATGGCCTTGCAGGACTGTTTGTGCGTCAAGACGACATTGAAATGTTAAGCAAGTTGTTTGACCCTACAGTATTAGGAGATTTAGCAGGACGTTACGGTTTTAAACCGCATGAAGCGGCGTTTAATATTGCTGACATTCTACAAGATATTCCTACACCCATGCTAGATATGGTTGCTGAAGGAAAAATGACGTTACGTCAACTCGAATCACATTTGATTAGAAGTGGACAACAAGGTATTGACCCGAATGTTGCGTCAATTCGTCAACTAGGTTTCAATCTTACAGACGGAATAGAAGAAAGTGCTCCTGAAATTGCACGTGCAATCATGGCGTTGCAATCAATGCAATCAAAAGCAGAAGTTGGTGCGGCTCAACAAGCATTAAACAAAGTTTTGCCGTTCATTGACAGTCACAACGAACGTTCAATTGCTTCTTTGTATGTAAGAAACTTGATGCCGTTCCTTTACGCTGAAGAAAACTTTATTAAACGTTGGTCACGTATTGTGATGGATAACGGTTACGGCAATTTTGCTAAATTGCATGACGCACGTTTATTAGCACAAGGGTTAAATACCAGCGGATATATTCGTAAAGACCCCAACGACAACTACTGGCTAGTGTATCCCGGTTCAGGAGCCGCACTAGATGTAGTTGGTCGTCTTTCAAATCTTGTTGGTTATGACAACCCTAACTTGCCAACTGTTTATCAATCACGTTTAGACCGATTGCTTCCCGGTGTAAATGAAAGTGCTGGTCGTCCACAGTTTGGACCACTCGGAACAATTCCGGTTGCTGCTATTACTTCGTTGTTCCCTGAAACAAAAGAAACTGCTGACCTTAAGCGTGCAGTTCTAGGCGAATATGGGGCGACACGTGCATGGTATGAACAAATTGTTCCTACACAATTTTCATCATTGTTTGATGCACTAACAAAAGACGAAGACGATGGTTACATTGCTTATGGTTCAATGTGGTCAAACACGATTGCCATGCTTGCCGCCAAAGGACAGGTTCCAGACGAGAATGCTGAAGCCGATGAATGGGAAGCGTTTATTAGTCGTACACGAAATGGAACTCGGATTAATCTTGTCATGCAAAGTTTGTTTGGTGTTTTTGCTCCTATGCCCGGACGACCTGCAAGTTTGTTAGTTGAAGAAAAAGATTTTGCGTGGTGGACGGGAGTTGGAGTTGAAGACCCTCGCCAACTTATTAATGATACGTTCTATTCGTATCTCGGTTTGTACGGTTTGGAAGAAGGTACAGCAAGGTACTTAGCCGAAAATCCAAATGCAGACCTAAGCACCATTATTAATCCAATGGCTTTAACCGTAGGCAAAACAGAATCGACAATTGGGACATCACTTCCTGCAACAGAAATTGCACGAGACTGGGTATTTGCAAACGACGAGATTGTCTCTAAAGCCCCTAACGGATACGCATGGTTTGTTCCCGGACGAGGATTTGATAACGACACACCTGAAGGACAATTCAGTCAATTCTTTTTTAACGAACAAATGCAAAACGAAGTTCGTCGTTATCTGATTGACCAATCACCTCAGTCAGCAAAATTTGATGCAATTCCCGGAATGAATCGTTTCCTTGAAGCAGTTATTTTTAAGAGTCAAGCCGCAGAATATTTTGCAACAGTTGATACATATGATAACGCAATTGCTCAAGCGGGGTCGTCAACTACTCAAGGTAAAAGATTGCAAGAACAAAAACAAGCATGGATTAAATTGTATGAAACACAACATCCTGTGTTTGCTGATTTAAAAAATTCTCAAAATGGTCAACAACAACGTGAAGAAACTATTGGCGACATTACAAAGATTTTGGCTAATCCAAATGAAATGCTTGATTCTCCATACTCAGAAGCAATCCGTCAGTTGCATGAAAATTATGAGATATATAAAATAGAGATGAGTAGATTGAGTTCTAGTAATTCAACTTACTTTAGAACTCAACGAGACAATTTAAGAAAACAATGGAAAAACATTGGAGATATGTGGGCGTTAGTGAATCCAGATATTGCAATGTTGTGGGTTACCGTATACGAACCAGAAAGTAATTTGTGACATGTCAAGACTAATGCAAACAGAAAATGACCAAGCAGGCACACCACCTGATACTGTGCTTGATGATCTTCCATCTTCAAATGGTTCGTCTGATTTTACTTTTGACTTAAGTCCGCCAACGGCAGAAGAACAACAAAACCTTGTGCAAGCCCAATTGGGTGACGAAAATGATTTACGGCAGTTGTTTCAAACAACACCAACGTTTAATCAAGCGTACTCTCAGTTAACAACACAAGTTGAAACTCTTGCACGTGATATGGGAATTGAAGATATTGATGCAAAGAATCAACTTTGGGATCAAATAAAGTTTCCTTCAAATGTGTTGTCAAATATTCCGTTAGCAGGAGGTTATAAAAGCCCTGAATCTTTTATGCCTTATCAATATAACGTTCAATCGTTTAATGATTTGATTAGATATCCGTACCAGTTAAATCTTGCAGACCTTCAAACTTTGACAAACAAACTTGTGTATGCCGGTTTGCTTGATAAAAACAATATGCCTGTTGGCGTGTTTAATGCGGCTGATCCAGTATTTGACACAGCGTGGCGTTCTTTAATTCGTAACTCTATTGCAAATGGCAATTCGTTATCACAGGAATTAGACACACGTATTGACCAACGTTTGACAGCCGCACAAAAACAATTAACCGACACTCTTCCTGATCAACGTGCAGGTATGCAATCAGTTGCACTTGGTTTACTTGGCCGAGAGTTGACCGATAGAGAATTAGATGAAGCAATGAATTTAATTACTGCACGATTTAACAATACGATGACAGAAGAAGAACGTTTCCTATCGGGTCAAAGTGGTTTGCCTGACCAAACAATGGCAACTCAAGCCATTGGTGTAATCGCTGAAGAAGAAATTGCACGAGAACGAGAAGGCGCAGGTTATTTAGGTTTAGCACAGTTCGATCCACGCAAAAATTACGGTTTAACTTTAGAAGAAAGAACAGCGTTTGCTGGTTTGCAAGATAATCCGTTTCAAGATCAAGAGGCAGGAATGACAAATGAGCAATAACGAAATTGATTGGACAAGTGGAGAGAATCCTTATGCGTACGCTGAAGGCGGCGCGCAAGATATTTTTGATAGTGAGACTGCGTTTACAGTTAACGCTAGTTTTCCTACACCAGAAGCACGCCAAGAACAATTAGATATTGCGTTAACGCTTAATCCGTGGTTTGAAGTTGGGTTAGGCGATGTTCGATTTGAGAACTTAATTATTCGTGCTCAACTTGAAGAATGGGATGATGCAAAATTTGCTCGCAATTTAGCAGGTACATCTTGGGGACGGGCAATCTATTTTCAGATGCGTGCTCCAACTGGCGGAGGCGGTTCAGGATTAACCCGTGAACAAAACATTGAAAACATTAAAGCCCAATTGCGTAGCAATAGTAATGTTTTAGGTTTAGGTTTAAGTGAAGAACAAATTGCTCAACTTGCTACTACTGCTGTAGACGAAAATCAAAACGACGCAGTATTAACTGAGTCTGTGTTTGCGCTTGTTGACCCTAATGCAATTGTGTCTGGTGACATTAAAACATTGGCTAATCGTTTGTATCAAGAATCAATAGGTGTTCGTGCAACATTGGGTGCGGGACAAGCAATGGAATACGCTATTCAAATTGTTTCTGGCAATATGTCAGAAGGGACAGCGTTACAAGAAATTCGAGATAATGCTGGAGTTGAAAATCCGCAGTATGCTTCTTTGATTTCTAAAGGATATAATCTTAACGACTATGATACATTGTTTGAACAAATTAAAAATACTGTTCAACGTTATGGTGTCGCATTAACAGATGATGCAATTGGTAGCATTGCTGAACTTGCAATGGATCGCGAGTTTGATGATACACAAATTATCAATGAGATTTTTGATAACTTTGATGTGTCGCTTGGTGTAGAATCTGGAACGCTATCAGCAAAACAAGAGGCAATTATTGCGGCGGCTCGTGAATATCGTTTAGATATTACAGAAGCAGAAGCGTTAAACTTGGCGATTCGTTTTACTCGCAATGAATTAGACGATGCTGGAATTGATCAAATTTTACAGACACGAGCGCAAGATGAAACTGCGTATGGCGATCTTATTGACCTAAATATTGATATTGATTCTTATGAATCTGCTCTAGCGTCAATTACATCTGCCTCTCGAACATTGGGCATTTCTTTATCTGATAGCCAGTTATCAAATCTTGCCACACAAGCAATGCAGTTTGAGTGGAACGATCAACAAATTACAAATGAACTGTTCGCACAGTTAGATGTAGGTCAAGGACTTGTTACTGGAACAATTCTTGGTTTAAGAAACACGATTCGTCAACGTGCATATGCACAGCGAGTTGTTCTTACTGATGCTGATGCTACTCAATTAGCCATTGATATGGCATCTGGCAACATGGATGAAACTGGTTTGCAAGCGTGGATTGATGAACGTGCAATTGCAGACAATCCTGATTATCAAACTGAAATTGAATTTGGTTTAGATTTAAACACGGTTGATACGGCACGAGCATCTATTGCAGATGCCATTACGAAACTAGGTTTAAATCCAAACAATTTCAATGTTGAAGAATTAGCACAACAAGCGGTATCGAACAGTTGGGACAACAACCAGTTGACAGACGCTCTGTTAACAAATATTGGAATTGATACTGAAATAGGTGACGGTTTAATTTCCCAAAAGATAAATCAAATTAAAGCATTAGCAAAACAATATTTTGTTCCGATGTCTGATAGCACGGCAAAAACGTATGCTCTTCAATCTATGCGAGGACAAATTACAGACGACACTTTGATTTCTGTTTTTACTGATCAAGCCAAAGCGTTGTTCCCATTTTTAAATTCGACAATTGAAGCAGGTTTAACTCCAGCGTCTTACTTTGATCCAATGCGTGAAGTGTTAGCAGGTCAATTAGAAATGAATGTTGAAGATATTGATTTGTCACAAAGCGAATGGTTGGACATGGTTACGTCAACAAATGAAGATGGGTCAACAAGAACAAACACTATGACTGAAGTAATTAGTAACGCTCGTCAAGATTCACGTTGGGCGCAAACTGCTAATGCTCGTTCATCTATTACAAATGCTGTTGGAATTTTGTCCGGCATGTTTGGAGTTAGGGGATTCTAATGGAAGATGAAATTAATAATTCTACATGGGTAATGTTGTCAAATGTATTAGCCAATATTGGTTTAAGTACATTGTTTTCTGTAGATGCTGATGGGAATCCTAGAGGTTGGCTATACGAACAAATTGTTGGTGGGGTTACTTCTGAGCAAGAATTGATGTTTGCGATTCAACAAACACCAGAGTTTCAACGAAGGTTTCCAACAATTGCATATCAACAACAACAAAATGCAACTGGTACTCCAACGTATGTAATGTCTCCAGCCGAAGTGATTCAGTATGAGCGAACTGTTATTCAAGCATTTCGTAATGCTGGTTTACCTGAATGGTTTTATGATGATCCAGTTCAAGATGTACAGCAACGAATGATTAATGGCATGAGTCCTGAAGCAATTGTTGACCGTATCCAGTATGCCTATCAGAATGTTGCTAAGGCTCCACAAGAAGTTCGTGATGAGTTCTCACGATTCTTTGGGGTAACAAACACAGATGGGGCTATAGCGGCGTACATGCTTGATCCAGAAAAAACATTGGCATCGTTAGACAAGGCGTATCGTACGGCGTATACAGCAGGCACAGGGCGGCGTTACGGGTTGAATTTGACGCAAGAGCAATCACAACGTGTTGCAGAAATGCCAATGACTGAGGCTGGTATTGAACAACAACTTGGTCAAGTAGCGTCGCTTGGTGGTTTGTATCAAGAATCGTTTGGTGAGCAACAAGATTTAACTGCTGAACAAACTGGATTTGAAGCAGTTGTTGGACAGGATGTTGGGGCAATGTCAGATTTAGAACGTCGTCGGATTCAACGTGAAACTGTTGCAAGTCGCACAAGCGGCGGTGGTGTATTGACAGAACGTGGTGTTCGTGGTCTATAATACTAATAACGAAAGGATAAGGATATGAGTTACACAATGTGTTCACATGATAAGAAATCACGAAGCGGTACAAAGGTTGTGACTGGTTCTAGTTCAGCAACTCGTGCTGGATTGTCGCAGACTCCTGTAACTTCCGGTGGAACTAAGGTGCGCTAACAACAAATAATGTTACGTAAAAATTATTTGCTTGTGCTTAACAGCATAATTTTTATAGTAACAATGTTTGTTTTATTCATTGATTTATATATGGGTAGAAAAAATCGCAAGTCACGTAAACCACAACGGGAAAAACGGCAAGAAGTAAATAATATGAAATTCAATGCTGAGTATGAGGCTCGCAAACGCCACCCGTCAAATCACAAACGTTCAGAGCGAGGCTATAAAGAACTTGCAGTTAAAACATATGAACTTTGGGACGATTGATACTTGCCATATCAGTAGTATGTGCTATCATAACTAATACATAGTTATGTGTGCTACTCGTATGTGTGCTCATTGGGCCGTACGTTTGGCCGTAACGGTTGCTTTTAGCAACAGCCATCACCATTTTCCCCCGCAGAATGGTAGTAGGTTAAGTCGGGTGTAACAATTAAATAAGGAGAACAAGTGCCAAATAACGTAGAATCTGATGACGCTCCAGAGCACATCAAGAAATTGCGTGCCGAGGCTGAGCAAGCCAAAGTATTGCAAAAAGAACTTGAAGCAAAGGAACGACAAATTGCGTTTTTGCAAGCCGGTGTTGATACGAGTTCCAAACTTGGGCAGATGCTTATGAAAACTTACGATGGCGAATTGTCAGCGGAAGCAATCAAAGCAGAAGCAATGGAGATTGGTTTAGTGAATAGCGGCGAGCAGGAAGTTGTTCAAGAAGTGACTGATGAACAGGCACAATATCAGGAAGCCAGAAACAATTTGGCAAACGGTGCGACGGCACGGTACGAACCTGATGCAGTATCTGCTCAAGATCAAGCATTTGATGAATACAACAACGCAAGGCGTGAAGGATTAAGCACGGCTGACGCACAAGATTTAGCGTTTGCTTCATTTATTTCTAATGCGGCAAATGGTAACCCAACTGCACAATTTAATGAGCAGGCTTGGCGTGACAAGAGTGCTAGTTACGGACATATTGGAACATGATTCATGATTACGGTTGTGAATGCGAAGCCTATGCATGTCAGTTAAGACGCAAAGGTGTTGGCATTTCAATGAAGGCAACACCTTCACGACACAATCGTAAACCGCCTGCGGCACATACCAACAATAGTTGGGAGAAAGGTAAAGCAGGAGAGAATCGTGGACACGGTACGTTTATGCCTTACTTGGGCAAAGACGGTAAGCCGTTACCAATTAAACAACAATCAGATGCTAGGGCAAAAGCACAAGTTCTCAGAGACAAATTGAAATCAACTTCTTAACGAACGGAGAAAATCATGGCTGAGCAACTTGCTAACCCAATTTATTCAAACGACTTGACCGTCGAAACAAAGGTCAACATTGATGAACTAATCTACATGTTGAACCCTGATGACCTGCCACTTTTGGGCGGAGTCAACAGCGACGGTTTCCCAACTATCCCTCGTCAGCCGGTTGACAACACCGAGTTCTTCTGGCTTGAAGACGAGTTCCTTACCCCACGCACTACGCTAAGTGCGGCGTACACGACTGGAAGCGACACGACAGTTGACGTTGCCGCAGGTTCAGGCGAGCGTTTTGCTGTTGGTGACGCACTTCGTATTGACGACGAAGTGTTTGTTGTTACCGCAGTCAGCAACGACACCCTCACCGTAACTGGTGCATCAGCAGGAACCACCGGCGCAAACCACGCTAGTGGTGCTGAAGTAATTGGTATTGGTACGCTTCTTGCTGAAGGTTCAATTGGTGACGAACAGTTCACCGGTCGTACCAAGTACAGCAACTACACGCAGATTTGGACTTCAAAGATTCAGATCACTCGTACTGCACAGCGTATTCCAAAGTACGGTATTGCAAACGAATTGGCACGCCAGACCCGCAAGATTATGCTTGCAGAAGGCGTGAACATGGAGCAGGCACTTCTTTACGGCGTAAAGTACCAGTCAGGTACGACTCGCTCAACTGGTGGCCTTGCACAGTTTGTTACCTCTAACACCAACTCAAGCGCAGACTGGTTGACAGTTGAAGCCATTGAAGATGCACAGCAGGTTGCATACGATGCAGGTGGACAGTTCACCGCAATCGTGTCAAACCCAGCAAACTTTGGCGCACTCAACAACCTTTCAGGTGCAGAGCGTATCCAGACCGTAACGATTGAAGATGAGCGTCGTGGCCGTCGCCGTGCAACTAGCGTTGTCACGGAGTTCGGTGACGTTCTTCTTGTCCGCAACCGTTACTGTAAAGCCGCTGACGCATTCGGTATCAACCGTGAAAATGTGATTTACCGTGTGTTCCAGCCAATGGTGATGCAGGCACTTGCCAAGACCGACGACAAGGACAACTACATGTTTGTCGCTGAAGGCGGTTTTGAAGTTAAGGGTCAGAGCCACATGTATCGGTGGACAGCACTTGACAACACGGCGGCACTCCCGTCAACGCTTGTCTGATTCATAAGAATCCTTAAACACAATATGGGGGAGGGGTGGCAACACCTCTCCCCCACTTAAGGAGATATTATGGCAAGAAGCACAGTTGGTTCTGTAATTGACCGGACAGTCCGGCAACTTAATTCCTCTATTCGTAACGAACTTAATACGCTGGCAGTTGCAGTAAACACAAGTGCTACGCAACTAACGTTAACATTTGAGTTGACACCAGCAGTACGTTTAGGTTCAGTTATTTCAGTAGGGCTTGAATTAATGCGAGTAACCCACGTTGATGCGGCAACAAAAACTGTAAATGTTATTAGAGGGTGGCAAGATTCAACAGCCGCTTCTCACAGTATCGGGGCTGAAATAATTGTTAATCCTCGGTTCAGCCGTTTTGATGTATACGATGCATTGTTAGATGAGTTGTTATCGTGGCAACCTGACTTATTTAAAGTTGTCAGTTACGAAGCAACAGTAGAAGATGATCAAGAAACATTTGAATTGCCATTAAGTTTGGCGCAAGCCATTGGTGTAATCCGAGTAACCCGTCAATGGGAAAATTCTGATTCATCAAGTTGGCCAAATTTGCAATACCGTTTGTTGCGTGGCGATGCAAGTGTGTGGAGTGGTGCAACATTAAGTGGGCTTGTTGTCCGTTTGTTACCACAAAACAATGTGTTGCGTAACGGTAAAGTACATGCATTGATTGCGTACCCGTTTATTGTTGATGACACATTGGCTGAATCAACTGATCTTGTAACAGATACTGGTTTAGCAACATCTATGCTTGATGTTCTTGTAATGGGTATCAAAGTTCGTTTGTTAACTGACGACGAAAACAATCGTGCTCAACGACAAGTTGCAGATGAATCACGACGAGCCGGTGATGTGCCAACTAACCGTGGATTAGAAGTTGCACAAACAATGCGAGGCAACTATCTGCGACGGTACGCCGACGAAGTGTTAAAACTTCGCACTAGGTATCCGTTGAAGGCTTGGTAATGGTAGCCACACAAATTACTCAACCGTTTCAACAACCGTTTTATGCGGGTTCTATTACGTTTACTGCGCCACCACCGTTTACGGTTGCGTTGAACGACCATGTGTATGCATTTGATGTTGCTCAATATCAACAAAACGGGTTAGCACCATTCAATCAAAGTGTTGTAACGTCGGGTGAACCTAACGACAATTTGTTTAACGCTCAAGGCGGATGGTGGCGATACAGGTACAACTGGAATCGTGGCATGGGACAACCGATTGCAGACCTTGATGACGATGTAATCGGTGCAAGATATGACGAATCAACAAATCTGTATCCGTGGGACACTAACGGTATTAGTTTGTCTAACACAATTGAATACGACAATGTGCAACTTACTTCGTCAGGTACATCAATTACACCACAACTTATATTTGTTGACAATCACACCATTGCATACAACGGTGTAGACGCATACGCATACGACTCTACAGGCACAAGCGTTAACCTAAATAGTGGAGCGACTGATTTGTTTGGTACTGACAGTTTGCATCCAGTATTGCGTCACGTTGTTTACGATGGGCAAAACGTATGGGGAATAGCCAACAACAGCGGAGGCACAGAAGCCAAACTTGTTAAAGGTGAAATAACATCTTGGACAACAAACGGATACACAGCGTTAGCGCAATATGACTTGTTAGATAATGCATCGTATGTGTTGACTTCTACATTTATGAAATATGTGGGCAACAAATTGTTGCTTGGTTCAGGAAACAAACTATACGAAGTTGCAAACGATGGCACATGTGATTTGATTTACACTCACTCTGACTACACGTTTACATGGACAACAGCATTTAATGTTGGAAGTCGATTATTTGTAGGTGGACATTCAGATACAGAATCGTTTTTGTACAACATGTCAAGCACTTCAACTGGTGTGTTGGCTGTAGCCGCACAAGCCACAACATTTCCGACTTACGAATTTTTGTACGGAGCATTTGGTTACGGCGGTAACGCAATTATCTGGTCAAACAGAGGTATACGATTTGCGACAATTACTGGTGATAACAGTTTAACTTACGGTGGTCTTATTGAAACAGATCATCCTGTACATGCAGCAACTGCGTACAATAAATACATTTGGTTTGACATGATGAAAGCCGATGGTGCATTTCAGGTTGGTCGCATAAGCCTTGAAGATTTTACTGAAACATTGACACCGGCATACAGCACCGAATACACAACAAGCGATTACACTGACGACATTTGTTCAATGCTTGTAGTCCAGTACACAGGTAATTCAGATGGCACATTATTTGTGTTAGATGACACAGGCAGAGTATTTATTGAAGATAATACTTCATATGCAACAACTGGATTTTTTACGTCGGGAGATGTGTATTTTGGTACAGCGGAACCGAAATCGTTAGGTCGTTCACGAGTACGTTTTGATGCGCTTCATGCAAATGAAAGTATCCGTATTTCTATTTACAATTCAGAAACTAACGTGTTGTTGGCAACACAGGTTGCGTCGTTAGAAAACCAAGAGTCTATGGAGTTGACTCCTAATGGTCTTGAATTTACTCGTGCGTATGTGCGTATTGAATTAAACGGTGACGGAACAACTACACCAGTAGTGCGTCAATGGAATGTTCAAGCCTATCCGATTTCGCCTCCCGTCCGACAATGGCAAGTGCCGTTGATTATTTCTCAAACTGTGTTATTAGGTTCTGGTGAAGGAACAATGGCAACTTATAATCCGTGGCAAGAGTTTGAGTATATTCGTTCGTTATGGCGTAATCGTTCTATTTTATCGTATACTGAAGGTGGACATTCTGTTCGTGCTAGAATAGATAACTTTTTAGTTCGACCAACTAAATGGACAGATGATGGAGATTGGTTAGAGATAACATTAACAGTACAACTTTTAAGTGTGGAGTAAATAATGGCGACAGGTAGTTACGAAAGAAAATCATTTACAGGTGGAGCCGCACCAACAACGGTTGCCGCTCCAGTATCAATTTCTGATACCTCAATTACTGTTGCAAATGGAACTGGTTCTTCATATCCGTCTGGTTCTGATGGACCTTTTGTTATTGTAATTAATCGCAATACATCAAGCGAAGAAAAAGTTTTAATTGCAAGTCGAATTGATGATGTTCTAACAGTTGATACACGTGGCTATGACGATGGCACAGCCGTTACTCATGCTATTGGCGAAACAGTTGAACATATTCTTGATGCATCTACTGTTGACCAAGCAAATCGTTACGTTAATTTGCAAACAGTTAAAGGCGATCTTGTTGCACATGATGGCACAAATGCTAATGCAGTTAACGTCGGAACAGATGGCGATGTATTAGCGGCTGATTCTACTGCTGATAATGGAGTTGCGTGGACTAATCGTTTGACAACAGCCGAGTCTGAAATTGACACGTTGCAAAGTGATGTTACTACTGCACAAAGTAATATTAGTACGTTGCAGTCAGATATGACTACTGCTCAGAGCGATATTACTACTGCTCAAAGCGATATTACTGCATTACAAGGTACTGATATAGTCATTACTTTAGCAGGAGATTTAACTGGTACAGCAACGATTACTAATCTTGGTAACGTTACTCTTACTGCTGCTGTTGTTGATGATTCGCATAATCACGATGGCAGATATTTTACAGAGACTGAAGCGGACGCTCGTTTTCTTGGTATCACAGCAAAAGCGGCTGACTCCGACAAACTTGACACATTAAACTCAACTCAGTTTTTGCGTTCCGATACGGATGACACAACGACGGGAACTTTGACTGTTGGCGGTACAAGCAAATATTTAAAAATTAGAGACACCGTAGATAACTCGCACACTATTACGTTTGCTACTGAAAACCTAAATTCAAATCGAACAGTTACGTTTCCAAATGAAACTGGTACTGTGTCGCTAGAAAATCACACACATGATTATTCGTTAACCAGCCACACTCATAGTTATTTGCCGTTGTCTGGTGGAACAATGACAGGCGACCTGACGACAAACAGTAACATCATTTTTTCTGGTAACTCGTACATTCAGTTTGAAGGTTCTACTGCTGACCAATACGAAACCAAGTTGTATGCCACCAATCCAACTGCTGACAGAACAATCTATCTGCCAAATGGCGGAGGAACTTTGGCACTCGTTGGCGGAGCATTAGATGGTGACGACATTACTAGCGGTACAGTAGCGGATGCTCGAATTGCCAGTACCATTACTCGTGACAGCGAAGTGTCTAGTTC